>ENA-UOYH01000345-UOYH01000345.1-marine-metagenome-genome-assembly--contig:-NODE-345-length-18188-cov-4.500801_pt1 | contig 18188 bp, 9 predicted proteins | sample MGYA00238175_ERZ767261 | MGnify/ENA primary metagenome ERZ767261 (study PRJEB28946, sample SAMN06267185) | marine metagenome | isolation source: Columbia River Estuary | place: USA:Columbia River Estuary...
TACTTGGTTCGATTTAATTCCATTTGGCCAATGCATCATCAAAGGAACTTTTGTTCCACTTTCATACAAGCTCGTTTTTCCTCCGTTGTAGTTCCCATGATCTGAAGTAATTATAATAATGGTATTTTCATAAATTCCTTCTGCTTTTAGTTTATCTACAACGGCACCAACTGCATGATCAAACCAACGCAACCAAGCATGTGCTACTTTTTTATCGAGGTTTTTGACTTCTTCTTTGATTTCTTCTCTAGTGGGTAAATAGGAATAATCTGCATCCACTAGACCTTCTCCCGTAAATTTTGGATTTGAATCTAAACCTCTAAAATATTTTCCATTTTTCATATTATATGGAGCTGGACCATGAGGAACCGTTTCGCTGTAATATAAAAAGAAGGGATCTTTTTTGTTTTCATCGATGAATTCTAAAGCAGCCTTATTTTTCCACTCTATATTATGAACATTTAATGAATCATTATATTGTTCTCTTAAATTTCCTGCATAAACTCCGTTTGCATAATCAAAACCATATTCTTTAATTACTTCTGTCCATTTTTGATGGTTCTCATACATTTTTTTAGAAACTGCTGGGTCATTTGGATCTGCATTTTTTGCATAGGTTTGAAAGCCATTTTTTGTCCAATTTTTTTTATTGTTAACGATGTTATGTTCTACAATATGACTTTTACCAACAAAACCTGTTTTGTACCCCACTTCTTGTAAAAGTCTTGGTAAATTTGGTTTGTCTTTTTCTATTTCCGTATTATTTTCTACTCTTGTCATCGTTCCTTTAGGATGCATTCTCATAAAAGCAGGGCCTTCAGATCTTCCTGCATAACGTCCCGTTAGCATTGTGTATCTACTTGGCACACATACAGAACTTGATACATATGCGCTGTTAAAAATCATACCGTTCTTTGCCAAGTCATCTATAATGGGTGTGTGCACTTCTTTATCCCCATTAAATCCAAAAGGACGCGATTGAATTCTCTTTTCTGAATCTAAAGGAACAACAGCACTTTGATCATCTGTCATAATGAAGATGATGTTTGGTTTTTTAGAATTTTGTGCAATTGATTTAATATTGCTAATTAGTATTAAAAAGACTATAAATCCAAGGGTTTTGTAAGTATTAAATATCATTTGTGGTTATTTATTTTTGTTATTTATTTCTTGCATTCCAATTCCGGAAACTTGTGTTTTAAAATCAGCATAAAACGTTCTAAGCTGCGCTATTTTTTCTTGATTTTTTGCATCATTAATTCCATTATTTAGCTCTAAAGGATCGTATGTTCTATCAAAAAACATATCTCCAAATTCTCTGTAATCTCGTCTAGGATTTACAGGATTTGGCTTCATAATCCCCAGTTTTTCATTTTTACCGATTACTGTGGCTTGAAACCAACTTTCAGATACGATATAATCTCTGTTCAATGGTTTTTGTTCCAAGAGTAATTTCGCGAGTGATACGCCTTCAAAATTGTATTCTAAATCGGGGGTTTTTAAGTCTAAAACATCGATTAGAGTAGGGATAATATCTACCAAAGTTACCAGTTCAGCAGTATGTTTTCCTTGAAGTGTTTTTCCTGGAATTCTAATCATTAAGGGAATGTTTAAAATATCTTCATAAATATTATGACCAGCAGCAGCTTTCTCTACCATTCCATGGTTCCCAACAAAATCGCCATGATCTGTGGTATAAATAATGATTGTTTCTTCTGTGATATTTGCTTTGTCTAAAGCTTGCAAAATCTCGCCAACGTAATGGTCTACTTCTGTGACTAATGCGTAATAGGCTCCAATATAATCTCTCCAGAGTTGTTCGTCTTCAAAAGCCTTGTCCATGTTCCATACTTTATTACCTCCATTTCTTTGGAACTGTAATAAGGGTGGCAAATCTTTTGTGGGTTGGTAAAAACTTTCTGGCATTTTTATACCGCTTTTTAATTTTGTGCCCTTTCCCCATTCGGAAACATCATACATATCCATGAATTTCTTTACAGGAGTGTAGGGTTGATGTGGTCTGTAGAAAGAAGAAAAACAAAAGAAAGGTGTATCACTATTTTTTTGTTGATCAATCATATTAATGGTTTCTAATGCAGTGTAAGCCTCCATTGTATATCCAAATGGTAATTTAGAAATACGTGTCCCTAAATCAGCGATAGGTATATTGGCGTTCGCATCGTTACTACCAATAGGTCCTTTCCCGAATTCTGCAGCCCAATCATAAGAGAATTCACTTTGATAGCCTTGTTTTGTAATCCAGCTTAAATAGTTGCCATTATCTCCTTCTTCTGCGTGTACCTCTTTTTTAACATCCCAACCTTTGTCTCCACCACCTTTTAAATGTCTTTTTCCAAAAGTATAGGTTTTGTATCCATTGTATTTAAAAATACTAGCTAATGAAGTGGCCTTTTCTGTAACAGAAGTTTCTTCATTATTATTCATTAATCCCAATGTTCTTGGAAAGAGTCCTGTCATTAAAGACATTCTAGAAGGGACACAAACACCTCTTGTTGCATAGGCTCTATCAAAGACCACAGATTCAGTTGATAGTTTATCGAGATTTGGAGTAATGACATCTGGATGATTTTCATAACCCATTGTCTTTTTGTTATGTTGATCGGAAAATAGTAACAACACATTTGGCTTCTTCTTGTTTTTAGTTTGATTTATAAGCTCATTTTTAGACTTGCAATTAAACATCAACACCAAACAACCAATAATTAGTACTATTATTTTATTTTTCATTTTAATTATTTTTCCAAATTTCCTTGGAAGACTTTTCTATTACTTTTGATAAATAGGTCTTTGCTTTATCAACAACTGCTATTTCTGTTTTAGCAAGATTTGTAGATTCCTTTTTATCTTTAGTTAAGCTAAAAAGCATTTCAGCATTCATCTTTCTTTTTGTGTCTTTATTTTTTTCTTCAATGAATTTCCACCCTTCAAAACGAATTGCTTTTCTGCCTTGTGCATCTCTATGCACTAAAGGGGGTCTTTCGTAAAATTGATTTGGTTTTAAAACGGCCTTTTTAAAGCTATAACTATCTGGTGCATCTTCTAAATCTAACCCTTTATTATTACCAATATAATCTGCTAAAAAACCATAAATATCAATTGTTGAGATAGTTACATTAGAAGTTTTATCTTCTTTTATTTTCTTTGGATGATTTACAATAAACGGAATTCTAAATCCTCCATCCCAAATGGTATGTTTATCACCTTTATAATCTCCATTAATTTGTAAGCCTTTATTAATGGCAAAATTTTCTGGCATTACAAGATTTTTCTTTCTAGGAATATCTCCTCCATTATCGCTCGCAAAAATGATAATGGTGTTTTCTCTAATACCTCTTTCTTCTAGAAATGCAATTAAATCTCCTAAAGAACGGTCTATATCTTGAATAAAATCTCCATATGCACCTGCGTTACTTTTACCTCGCATTTGCGGACTAGGTACTATGGGATGATGAACTGCAGCTGCTGCATAGTATAAAAAGAATGGCTGGTCTTTACCCAAACTTTTCATCCACTCTATAGATTTGTTTGTTAAATCATCTGTTACTTGCTCTGTAACTCTTTGTGGGGCATCATATCCTTGGTATTGTTTTCCATAAAATGATTTTCCGTAAGGAGAAATTTTATCAGAACGCAATCCATAAATCTTGTTATTTTCAATGTAAACTTTATGTCCATCATCTAAATTATTAGGCAATGCAAAACTATAATCCAATCCATAATCTGTTGGAGCAGGATAAATATTTCCTAATAAATTATTGAACTTTTTTTCTTTAAAACCTAAATGCCATTTACCAACCATTGCTGTCTTATAACCTAAAGATTGCATATATTTTGGTAATGTTTTTCTTTTCACATCAATTAAAGCTGGGTCGTTCATATTAACAACCCCTTTTTTAAGTTTTGTTCTCCAAGAATATTGACCCGTCATTAATGCATATCTAGTGGGAGTGCATACAGAACCTGTTGTATATGCATTTGTAAATTTTACGCCTTCTTTGGCTAATTTATTTACGTTTGGCGTTTTTATTAATGCTTCTTGTGCGCCATAAATATTGGTTGAGCCGTAACCAAAATCATCAGCAATAAAAACGATAACATTTGGTTTTTTTGATTGTGAAAAAATTATTGAGTTACTAAAAATAGAAACTATAATTATCAAATACAGTTTTATACTTCTTTGCATACTTGTTTTTTATATCATTATGAGCTACTAGATTCATACTTTTTAAATACTCTAAAACCATACCAAGCTATAAAAGAGAAACACAGTAATGGTAATATAAATGAAAAGTTTACTTCTGAAACTCCCATAATCGAAGTGTCTGCAACACCATTTCCACCAGCATCAATAATAATTCCTTGCAGTTTTGGCATTAATGCACCTCCAACAATTGCCATAACCAAACCTGCAGAACCTACTTTAGATTGCTCTTCTGACAAACCTCCTAAAGCAATACCATAAATGGTTGGAAACATTAAAGACATAAAGAAAGATATACCCACTAAACAATATAAACCAATAATACCTTGAATAAAAATAGTTCCTAAAGAAAAAACCATTGCTAAAACAGCAAAATACATTAGTAATTTTCCTGAACTAATAAAACGTAATAAATACGTTCCAATAGCTCTACCAACCGTAAATAAAACAAAGGCAGCCATTTGATAATAACCTGCTGTAACACTATCCATACCTATGCCTTCTGCATATTGATAAATATAAGTCCAACACATTATTTGCCCACCAACATATAAAACTTGAGCCAACACTCCAGATGCATATTTAGAGTTTTTACCTAAAGAAGCAAAAGTTTCACCAATTTTTGGCATTTCACCCTCGGCTTTAGATTGTGGCATTTTACTAACTAAAAAAATCACAAAAACTACTGTAATAAACAATCCTAATACTACATAAGGATCTCTAATCACCAATAAATCAGTAGTTCTAATAAGCGTTTTAGAAGCTTCCTCAAGCGCACTAAAATCAACAATATCATCAGACTGTAAGTTCTTTAAAACAAATTGTTGGGCTACAAATAAACCAGCAATTAATCCAACAGGATTAAAGGCTTGTGCTAAATTTAAACGCTGTGTAGCTGTTTCTTTTGCTCCCATTGCTAATGCATAAGGATTTGCTGCTGTTTCTAGAAAAGCCAAACCAAATGTTAATACATATAAACCCAAACAAAAGAACATAAAGCTTTCTGATTGCGCTGCAGGATAAAATAATAATGCTCCTGTTGCATATAGAGCTAAACCAATTAAAATACCTACTTTATAAGAATATTTACGCATAAACATTGCTGCTGGCAAAGCCATACAAAAATACCCACCATAAAAAGCCATTTGTACCCAAGCTGCTTCAGAATTAGATAATTCTAATACTTTTTTAAAAGCCTGAACCATTGGATCTGTAACTGCGTTCGCAAAGCCCCATAATGCAAACAATGAGGTAACAAGAATAAAAGAAATTAAATTCTTTTTAGGTACTACAGGTATTTTTTTTAAATCTTTCATTATAAGTTTAGTTGATGTTACTCTTTAATTATTTAGGTAAATTACCCATTTTAAATTCCATTTTTCCTCCAGCAATTAACTGCTCGTGTGTAAAAAATGGAGTATCTAATTTTTTTCCATTCAATTTAGTAGTTTGAATGTATTTATTGTCCCGACTATTATTTTTTGCTTTAATCACAAATTTCTTACCTGTTGGTAAATTGATTTCTACTTCATCAAAAATTGGACGACCAATAGAATATGTCGTATTTCCTGGGCTAAAAGAATAGAAACCCATTGCATTTAATACGTACCAAGCAGACATTTGTCCACAATCTTCATTACCTGCCAATCCATTTGGATTATTAAAATACAACTCGTTCATAATTTTGTCTGTAACTTCTTGTGTTTTCCATGGTTGACCCACAAAATTATACATGTGTGCAATATGATGACTTGGCTCATTTCCGTGCGCATATTGACCAATTAAACCTGAAATATCTCCAGAAACATCATCTCCAGTTAATTCTGAACTCGTAGAAAATAAAACATCTAAATTTTTAATAAACGTCTCTTTTCCGCCAACTAAATCTACCAAACCTTCAACATCATGAGGTACAAACCAAGACCATTGATAAGCATTTCCTTCAGTATAATCATCTTTTCTATGTTTAGAAAAACGAGGATCAAAAGGCTCACGCCATTTTCCATCTTGATTTTTTCCTCTCATAAAGCCAGTTTTGGTATCGTAATATTGTGTGTATTTTTTAGAGCGTTTCATAAAATGGTTGTAATCATCTGTTTTGCCTAAATCTTTTGCCATTTGTGCAATACACCAATCATTATAAGCATATTCTAAGGCTTTAGAAACAGATTCATTTTCTAAATCCGCAGGAATAAAACCCATTGTCTCATTATAGAGCTTACCTTTCGGCATCAAAATGTTTTTTACTTGTTTTGATGGAAAAAATATATCTGTAGTATCATACTTTGATGCGTGAACGACTGCTTCATAGGCTTTCTTCACATCATAACCTCTAATTCCTTTATTATAGGCGTCTACAATTACTGGCACAGAATGATAACCAATCATACAACCGGTGTAATTCCCTTGTAATTCCCACATTGGTAAAATACCACCTTGATCGTATTTTGTTAAAAGTGTATTTATAAATTCGTTAGTTTTATCAGGATCAGTAATTGTCTTTAAAGGATTGTATGCTCTAAAAGTATCCCACAAAGAGAACACTGTATAAATTTTTTCTTCATTAGATTGATGAATTTTTCTATCCATTCCCCTATATCTGAAATCTACATCAGAAAATGTATTTGGACTTATAGAAGTGTGATATAATCCTGTATAAAAAATTGTTTTCTCATCTTCCGTACCTCCCTTTACATTAATTTTTGATAATTCCTTTTTCCAAGTTTCATGAGCTTCATTTTTAACTTTATTAAAATCCCAATGGTCTATTTCTGCGTCTAAATTTTTACTAGCACCTTCATAATCTACAGAAGAAATACCCACTTTTGCTAAAACTTCTTCGCCAGCTTTGGTATTAAATGTTAATACAGCCAATAATTTTTTAGACATTCTATTTGGTAAGGCATCAATTTTTTTACCATTTTCGTAAAAAGTAACTGTAAAAGGTTTATTAAATTTTGCTTTAAAGAAAATATCTTGAGTTACAGCCCAACCACCAGAACCTTTATAACCAGAAATTTCAGTATCAGAAATCAATTGAAATTGGTGATTTGGTTTATGATCTGGGTAAATAGTATGCGATAAATCTATAATGATTCCCGATTTCCCTTCTTTACGGAACTTATATTTATGAAAACCAGCTCTTTTAGTAGCCGTTAGTTCAGCTTTAATATCGTAATCCTTTAATAAAACCGAATAAAATCCTGGGGAAGAAACTTCATCTTCATGACTAAATCTAGAACGATATCCTGCATCCGGATCTTCTGAAGTTCCTGGAATTACTTTCGCTTCACCTGAAAAAGGCATAAATAAAAAATCACCTAAATCACTAATTCCTGTTCCACTTAAATGTGTATGAGAAAATCCTAAAATTGAAGAATCTGTATGATGATATCCGCCACAAGCATCCCAACCTAAAGTTCTTGTATCTGGACTTAATTGCACCATTCCATAAGGTGTAGTTGCTCCTGGAAACGTATGTCCATGACCACCTGTACCTATAAAAGTATTTACATACTTAGAGTTGTCAATTGTTGTTTTAGTTGAATTATTACTAGATAAAATTCCAACTAAGATTGTAAGGAAGATTAATGTAGGGATTTTTATTTTGATCATTCTTATTTGAATTTTATTTTTTAAAGTAACTAGGAATGTTTTCAAAGTCTTTTCCCCAATTTTTATTAGGATATTTTCCCATTTGCAGAGTGATTGTTGCTCCATCGATAAGATCATCATGCGTAAACCAAGGACCTTTTAGTTCTTTACCATTTAATGTTGCAGCCTGAATGTATTTATTAGTTTTATTACAGTTTGGTGCATGTATAGTAAACTTTTTACCGTTAGGCAAATTGATACTGATTTTTGAAAATAAGGGGCTACCAATAGTATATACAGGAATTCCTGGCGTTATTGGATAAAAACCCATTGCAGAAAAAACTACGAATGCAGACATACCTCCACCATCTTCATCACCTGGAATACCAAAAATATTATCTTTAAACCACGTGTTTAAAAGCATTCTTATTTTCTTTTGCGCTTTCCAAGGCGAATCTGTAAAATTGTATAAATATGGAATATGAAAACTTGGTTCATTCCCCATAGAATACTGTCCTACAATACCCGTGAAATCAGGGAATCTTGCATTTAAAGCATACGTGCTTCTTCCTAAATCTTCTCTAAACAGCTGATCTAATCGTTCTTCAAATATTTTTCTACCTCCCATTAGTCCTTGTAAACCCAAAATATCTTGTTGTGGATTCCATAAATAAGTCCAACCGTTATTTTCGTCATAATAATCTCGACCTCCCATACCGCCATCAAATTTTGGATCGATATCAATCCAATTTCCATTGGCATCTTTAGGCATAAAAAATCCTTTTTCTTTCCAGTATAAATTTTTGTAATTCTCTGCAGTTTTAGAAAAATATTTATAATCGTCTTCTTTACCTAATTCTTTTGCAAATTGCGCCAAAGCCCAATCATCATAACCTTGAGCTAAAGTTACTGCAACAGATTGTCTTTTTTCAAAACCGTGCACTCTTGGTTCAGTTTCCTTTTCTCCTGGATGTAATCCTGGAAAATAACCCAATTTTAAAGCCAATTTGTCCAATGGAGCAACTGCGCCCATTTTCCAAGGAATCATTGTGCCTTCTAATGCGTTTTTTTTCATTGCTTCGAAAGCTACTTCTGCATCAAAATTTTTAACTCCTTTTCTATGCGCATCTAATAACATGATGGTAGAATGAAAACCATTCATTGGTGGTGCATCGCCATGAATTTGCGGGAATTGAGGCAACCAACCAGATTGTTCATACATTCTTACATAAGAAGCCATCATATCTGATTCCATTTCTGGTTGTAAAATATAACGTAAAGGATGTAATGCTAAAAACGTATCCCAAACCCAATCATCGGCATAAAAATCTTGTTCGCCTTCGTGAATTTTTTTATCATAATTACTATAATATTTACCATCCTCAGTAATATTTATCATTCTTTCGTAAGAACGATATAAAGCTGTGTAAAAGGTTCTTTTGTAAGCTTCTGTCCCCCCTTCTACTTCTATTTGGTTCACTACTTCAGACCATCTTTTATGGGCTTTTTCTTTTATGTTTTCAAAATCGAAATCAGGAATTTCTCTTTCTAAATTTTTTTGTGCTTGCTCAGTGCTTATAAATGATAAACCGTATTTAAACTGGACTGGCTTAACGTTAGTAGTATCATTAAAAGTAATCCATGAGTTTACTTTATCGTCATCAAATTTTGTCGAACTGAAAGTTCCTTTTTGGTTTATAATGGCGTATACATAAGCTTGCATACCCTCAAAAGATTCTGTTCCTGTTATAGAACCATCATCATTTAATTGCCAATCATCACCAGATAAATCTCTTAAATATAACTTTCTTGTATTTTTATTTTGATAACTGAATCTAAAAATACCTGCTTGTGCAGAAGGCGTAAATTCTGTAGTAATATTATAATCTTCTAACCAAGTTGAATAGTAATGTGGATGCGCAATTTCTAAATCTTGATCCCATGCTGAAATTGGTTTTTTAGTCTCGTTAACATTCCCAGAAACTGGCATAATATTAAAAAGTAAATCTGACCTATGCTTTCTCGTCGTTAGTGGAAAAGAAGTAATTTGATCATCTCTGTAATCTTTTCTTTCAGGATACATACGTACCATAGAATTTGGCAAATGTATACGTGTTCTTGTTGGTTGCAAAAAAGGAGCAACACCACCAATTTGTGGATCTACATATTTTACATTATCCAGATTTTCTGATATTCTGTTTTCTGGATTACTACAAGAAAAAAAGAAAAAAGAAATTACTAGAAATTGTATACAATTAATAAGTTGTTTATTAAATACTAAATTCATCAATTAATGGATTTTTATTTCGTTGGATAAATTGGCTGTTTTTTTGTTAAAATGATTTCTTTACGCAACATTTTTGCTGCTTGTCCTGTTTGCCATAAATAATAATCTGAAGGCAAACCTTCATAAGTTAAAAACTTACTTTCTCCAACAGGAGGATTGTTATCTATTTTAAAAATACTTGTGCCTTCATCTATTTCATCAAACATCGCCACGTAAATTGTTTTTACATCGGAAGAAATTGCATTGTAAAATTGTCTCCATAAAAAAGCTCCTTTTAAACGTGGTATTTTATTAAATTTATCTTTCCCATTTTTCATGTTATGCCAACTGAAACCAGGAAAAACAACAGGCATATACATTAATCCGTTTTCAGTACACCATATTTGGTCTTGTATGGTATAATTTTCTTTGTGTTGGTCTGCAGATTGTAAATCATTGTACCTGCCTGGAGTCCAAGGATGCACAATATCTGCCAACTTAATAACTTCGTGTAATTTAGGATCATTGACAGCATCTCTCTCTAATGCTCTCCAACCCGTTGGAACACCTAAAAGCACTGCACAATTGCCATATCTCGGATCATTTTTAAAGAAATTAATCAACTCTTTAACATCTTCTAAAGTGTATTTTCTATTATTAAAGCCAACACCCCAAATAGATACCACCGCTTTTCCTTTATAGGTTAAAACATTTGGGTTTGTTGGGTCGTTTAATTTATATCGTCTAACCAATTGTTTCCAATCTTCCTTGGTAGTTTCTACGACATTATCTTTGGTCGTACCAGACAAATCGTACATTAAACTCAATACCCTATTATTGTTTTTTGCAGCCTTAAAACAGTTATCAAAAACAGTATTATAATTATCTATTCTTTTTTGACCTCTAGTTAAACCAACCACAAATCGTTGTGCAAAAACGCCATCAATTCCGTAATCATTCATCCATTTAAAATGACGATTTACCGTTTTTGCATTTGCAGAACTAAATACATAGGCAGGTTCACCATCTTTATAAACAAATTCTGTTTTAAAAAGTTCATCTTTATCTAGTTCGCTTACATCTGGCCAAAAATCTACAGAAGTATTCCCGGGATTAAATTGTTTGTTGTTAGCATAATGTTTCCAATTTAAATTAGAGCCATCACCTTCTGCATTAAACCAACCTTGATAACCTGCTAAAATTTTACCTTCTATAGAATTGTTTATTTTAACGTTGGTTTTATTATCAATCTTTATATTTTCAATATTGCTTTTACAACTATTAAAAAAGAAAAGCGTTAGAATTGATAAAAATGAGATTGATTTGATTTTCATCTAAAAATGAATTAATTTGTCTTAAACTCTTCTCTTAATATTTGAAGATATTGTTCTCCGTAAGAAGTTGCAGATTCAAGTTGTGTTCCTCTATTCCAATCGTTAAAAGAATCAACTAAGACAATTCTGTTAGTTCCAGCAACTCTCCTTGCTACATTGCAATTTGCTCTAAACCAAGGCGCATCCTTATCAAACACATTAATATTACTTCCTCCATTTATTATTTTTAAATTTATAGATGGAGATATTGTAGGAATGTATTCAATATTATATTTTTCAAAAGTTTCTTTATGATACAACCATGCTTGATCCATGAATTTGTGAAAATTAATTATTCTATCATACAAATTCTTATTCACTGCAGCATAGGTTGCATGTGTAACGGCGTCAACTCCGTTTACAAACCTAAAATCATATCTTAAAGTTGGTGTCCATTCATTTTGCATACCAATTAAATATAGCTCAACACCAAGATCAGTTAACTCTGCCCTCATTTGCTGATATAGAGCTGCATTATCATCAGAATGTAAATTGTGGCTATTTAAAAGATACACCACATTTTTCCCATCAACTTTCATATAATTAGTTTGATCAAAAAATGGTGTCATCAATTTAAAATCATCAATAAACCTTTGAACAAGACCTTTTGATTCAATTCTATTATTGTTATTTAACCCCATGTTCCCAAAATTATAGGATAGTGCAAAATTTACATCTCCTGCATTTGGTGCCGCTTGTAGTTCATTAATAAACGTAGTGTCTTGATTGTTTTGATTTTGATTATTTGCAGATCTAAATTGAAAGATAAAAAAATCTATACCTGCTATTTGTGCCTGTTTTACATGTTCTTCATAAACAGCAGGATCTGATACATTAGGATTGTAAACACCAATAGTAGGTTCCTCAGGGACTGTACTTCTTCTAATAAACCTACTATACTGTGCTCCAACAATATAGTCTGAAGTTACAGATACAATAGGGATGTCATAATTTAAAAAAGAATCTTCTATTGCAATATTATCTTCAGTACATGAAAAAGATATCATTAAGATAATTAGTAGTAATATTTTTTTTATATTTTTCATAATATATTTATAGTATTGTATAGGTTATTCCAGCGGCAATTAAATCATCTTCTGAGTCTCCATAAAAATTATTTGCAAATTCTTGATTAAATTCAGGGATAATTGTTTCCCATTTTATTGGTGTATATGGTTTGTTAATTTTAATTTCACTATATAGTGAATTACCTTGCGATAAGTTGGAAACGGCTTCTTGAAAACCATCGTTATTTAATACACTTTCTGAAAATGGTGGATATGCCATTCTTTCTGGTAAGGACGCATAATCTAATCCAAGTGCTCCATCTGGTGCAAATTGATCGATAAGAGGCAGCAGTCTTGTTCTTTTCTGCATACACCATATATCATGACCTTGATTAAAACTAGCTAGCCAACGTTGTCTTGTAATTTTATCCAAAGGGTTTGTAGAAATACCGCTGTTTACCACACCGAATAAATGTCTATCACCAGTGCTTGAAGTCCCCCATTTGATGCCATCTCTGTCTTTATACTCATTTTCTCCTGTAACTCCATACTGTTGAAAAGAAGCATCAATACCATCATAATAATATTGTTCTGCTGTTTTAGAGCCTCCCCAGCCTTTTAGTTGAGCTTCTGCTTTTATAAAATTTAATTCTGCATATGTAATAAGATTATAGCTCATATCTTGAGCCATAAACACATCTACTTTAGGCCTGCTATATCTTCTAGTTTCAACTCCGTTAAGAATGTTGTCATTCCCATTTAAATCCCATCCATCTACAGTAGCATTACCTCCAAGAGGTCTTCCAAAATATGGTAGCTCATATTCTACAATAATTTTTTCTGTTATGGAACCAGACTTAAACACCTCATCTCTAATAATTAAAGGACTTAAAGATGGTTCAATTAACGCTACTAATCTTGGGTCTCTGTATGTTTTTAAGTTTAATAAATAATTTAGATTAATGTAGGGAACTACATCTTGATTTGCAGTTATAAATATATATCTCCGATAATTAAACGACCAATTTTCTTCTTCTAGACCCCACTTTAGAGCAACATTATCTAAATTTTCGCTTAAAAGATTGTTTTCATTTGCCATAGCTTCAGAACCATGTTGCTGAGCCAAAGCAGGGAAACCTTCAGAAATTCTTAATGCAATCTTTAAGCGAAGTGAATTTGCAAACTTTATCCATTTTGTATTATCTCCATTAAAAACTGGGTCCTGCAAGAGTGCATCTCCATTGGGATCCATATTTTCTCCAGCTTCTTTTAAAACATTTAAAATATCAGTATAAATAAATTCTTCAGATGAATATCTAGTTGCCAGCAAACCTTTAGAGGCATCTTCATAAGGAACAGCTCCAAAAGTTGACACTAAGACTGAATACACATAACTTTTCCATATTTTTGATATATATACTCTATTCGTATAGCTTGGGTCGTCACTATAATTATCAATAATATCTTGATTATTTTTCAAAACATCTACATAAAACTGCCTCCAAAAATTATCTAGCCCTGATTCTGTATAAAAGTATCTATTAAATTGGCCTCCTTTACCACCATAATAACTAGCATACGTATTAAACATTTGGTCGTTCAAAGTACCACCAATTAAATCTAATCCTTTTTTTACAGTGCCTGCAAAAAGTTCTTCAGGTGAGGCTACTGAAATTGCATCTGGGTTTGTATTAATTTCTTCAAATTTGTTTGTGCATGAATCTAATATTGTTAACAAAAAAGTAAACAATAATAATTTGGTTAAAAATCTCATTTTCTTTATTTTTTTAGTTAAAATACTAGTTTTACATTAACACCAATAGTTCTTGTAGGCAAGAAAGAACCATATTCTATACCCTGCCCATTACCAGATGTTGTACCTGATTCCGGGTCTATTCCTTGTGGTGTATTCCTATAAATAGTCCATAAATTTCTACCAACAACAGAAATTTTAGCATTCTTTATTTTTATTTTTTTAATTAATCTATGTGGTATGTTGTAACCCAAAGTAACTTCTCTCAATTTTACATAAGAAGCGTCATAGACAAACCTTCTTTGATCTTGAAGACCGTCATAACCATATACTTGTGGATTTAACCACCTTTGTGTGTAAATAATTTCTCCATTAGCGTCTCTTTCTGCGGACCAGTTTCCATCTTCATCTTGCACTCCTAAAGCTGAATTTTCATAAATTCTACCTTTTGGCCTATCGGAGTCCGCATAGTTATTTCCAAATAAACCCCTTCCTTGCCTTTCATTATTATTCTCTCCTAGTATTAATGTTGATAATAACCACTCTTCTCTTCCTTCTAGAGTGCCAGCGTGCACACCATGATTATAGGTTTTGGCCATTGTTCCGGAGTATAAATCTCCTCCCATTTTAACATCAACTAAAAAATTTAAACTGAAGCCTTTGTAAGAAAATGAGTTTCGTATACTCCCTATCCAATCTGGTTGTGCATTTCCTAATAATTGATTAGACTCCCAAGCTGCCCTTCCATTAGCTAACACCAATGGTGTGCCCGTTTCTGGGTCAACCAATTGAGAATTTCCTCTAATATTACCAAAAGGCTCGCCTACCTCTGCAAATACACCGACATTAAACCAGCTTCTTATTAATCTGCTTTCTACACCATCAAAAAGTGAAGCTACAAATGATTCGTTTTTAGACCAGTTAATATCTGTTGACCATTTAAACTTTTTGTCGAATAGTTTAGCAGATAAAAATAATTCCATTCCTTCATTTTGAATCTCTCCTGCATTCAAAAATTTCCCTACAAAACCAGATGTTGGCGTAGTTGAAACATTTATAATTTGATTGTTTGTAGATGATTTATAATAAGTACCATCAAAAGAAATTCTATTATTGAAAAACTTTGCTTCAATACCAAATTCTGTTGATGAAGTTAATTCTGGTTTTAACTCTAAATTTTTTCTTATTCTTTCTAATGCTACCCAATCTGTATTATTGTAATTACCTCCTTGGACATAGCTGTTTCTAATTTGATTAAAACCGGTATCATTCCCAACTCGTGCATAGGAAGCTCTAATTTTACCAAAGGTTAATATCTTATTTCTAGGAATAAACTCTGAAAATAATATTGTCCCCCCTACAGAAGGATAGAAGTAAGAATTATTAGCTGCTGGTAAAGTAGAGGACCAATCATTTCTGGATGTAACATCTAAAAAATATGTTTTTTGGTATCCTAAGGAAACAGAACCATATACTGAGTTTATTCTTTTATTATTATTGATAAAAATTTCAGGAACAAATTCATCACCATTTAATAAACTCTTAATATCTCTCTCAAATAAAGAAATAGCAGTTAATCTATTTCCGTCTGTTCTTACATCAAATCGATTAGCACCTATTAAAGAAACTAATGAAAAATCATTAAACTTCTTTGTGTAATTTAAGATTGCTTCATAATTCCAGTTTTGTCTTGATGTAGTTACTTCTCTATATAAACCATTGGGGTCATAGGAAGCACCTTTGTTATTAAACTCTTGCCTATCTACATCATTTAATGCACCATTAACTCTAGTTTTAAGTTCTAATCCTTTTAATATTTCCCAATTTAAAGTAATATTAGTTACAACTCTATTGGTAATATCCTGATTACTATTTTCAAATATATTCCAATAAGGGTTATTAAAATCTCCCTCATATTGGAAAGCTTCATTGTTCTCATCTTTGTAAGGAAGTAAATTAGATTGAGACATATTTGGCAACATATACATGTAGTTATTGGCAGGGTTTCTATTACTACCATTTTGATACATTCTATTGTTTACTTTTTGATGCGTATATATAAAACTAACATTAGCCCTTAACTTATCTGTAATATCTTGTGACATACGCAGAGCAATATTATCTCTATTAATTTCTTCCATTCTTTTAATTACATGATCTCCAATGGTTTTACCATAAGAAAACCTTAATGTATTTTTATCTGTTGCTCTGCTAATTGCAAATGTGTTGGTATTTACAACACCAGTCTGATATAAATCTTTTACATTATTTATATCTGGAGCATAAGTACCAACAGTACCATTATAATCTAGTACCTGCTGCCCTAAAAAAGGAGCTCCATAAGCTCTATTGTAGGAACCAACTGTTGGCAATCCTGTTGTGGCATCTAGTCTTCCCGCATTTTGTACTAATCGCCCACCATTACCTGCACCATAAGAATATTGATAATTTGGATATTCTCTGTTTGAAACAACAGACATGTTAGAATTGACATTTACATTTATTTTACTAGTACCCTTTTTAGCTTTTTTAGTTGTAATAATTACTACACCATTAGAAGCTCTTGAACCATATAACGCAGATGCGTTTGCACCTTTTAAAATTTGAATAGAATCAATATCATCTGGATTAATACCAGATATTGGGCTTCCTAGGTCAATATCATCTCCTTCATTCCAAACAGAAACACCTGCATCACCTGATGAACTATCTAAAGGGACTCCGTCTAAAATGTATAAAGGCTGATTGTTACCTGTTATAGAAGTTAAGCCTCTAATAATTACTCTGGTTGAACCTGTTGGAGTAGATGAATTTGTAATTTGCACACCAGCTGCTTTACCTGATAAAGCATTTAAGAAATTAGAAGACCTAGCCTCTGTCATGTCTTCCGTATTAACTCCCTGGGTGGAGTAAGACAATGATTTTTTATCTCTTTTAATACCAAGAGCTGTCACCACTATTTCTTCCAATTGCTCAGCAGATTCTATTAATACGACAGTAAGATCTTTTGTGTTTTTTGTAAAGTTGACATTTTTAACTGCAAATCCTAAATAGTTAAAAATCAATACTCCTTCAGTCTTTTCTTTTGTATTAATACTATAATTACCATCTAAGTCTGAAGTGGTCCCTATTTGACTATCTTTTAGTAATATAGAAACACCTAAAAGAGGTTCTCCTGTCTTATCTGTTATTTTTCCTTTAATGATATTTTTTTGAGAAAAAATAATCAAAGGAAAAAAAAGAAGTATTAAACTTAGTTTTAATTTCTCCATAATTTTAATTTCGATAGATTTAATTTATTGGGTGAATATAAATACTGACTTATTTAAACAAATGAAGTATATTTCATTAATTAAGGATTAATATTTTCTTAACTTTTTGATATTAACTCAAAAAAAATAAAATAATTTAAGAAATCCTTAAAAAACAGTAAAGCAACTTAGATTGCGTTTTAATACTTTATTAATTTAAATTGGTTTTCTAATGGAATGCCAAATAATTCCTCAAGTTGTTTCGCACTTCGTTTATAAAATTTAGAGTCGGGTGGTAGGTTAATATTTTTCCAAAAATCTGAATTGTATTCGATGTTATAATCGCCTATATCTTTTCCTTTAATAATATTATCACGAACTCTTATTTTTTTCCCATTATTCTCAACACCCAATACTATAGCCTCATGTCGATATGATAATTTCATCATATTACTTTTCAATTTTAAGAGTTTTTTCATGTATGGAGTCACTTTTTCATTAAAAACATATTCCCTATTATGATAACTTAAAACTAATTTTCCTTCTTTATTTTTTTTATAAATATAAACAGCTTTTAGATTGTAATTTTCTAATTTGTATATTCCCTTTGTGTCAATACCAATGTATAGTTTTATCCATTTCTTTGGATTTTCTTTTTGCTTACCTTCAACAACAATAACATCTTCACCATCATAAGAGGTATCATCTATAACTTCCCATTT
>ENA-UOYH01000358-UOYH01000358.1-marine-metagenome-genome-assembly--contig:-NODE-358-length-17478-cov-4.482099_pt1 | contig 17478 bp, 9 predicted proteins | sample MGYA00238175_ERZ767261 | MGnify/ENA primary metagenome ERZ767261 (study PRJEB28946, sample SAMN06267185) | marine metagenome | isolation source: Columbia River Estuary | place: USA:Columbia River Estuary...
GGAACAATTGGTCACGTTGACCATGGTAAAACGACTTTAACTGCAGCCCTTACTAAGGTGATGGCTGAAGCCCGTGGCGGTGAGTTCAAGGATTACGCAGATATTGATAATGCTCCTGAAGAAAGAGAGCGTGGTATCACTATCTCAACAGCACACGTAGAGTATGAGTCAGAAGCTCGTCACTACGCACACGTTGACTGTCCAGGACACGCTGACTATGTGAAGAACATGATTACAGGTGCTGCTCAGATGGACGGCGCTATTATTGTAATCGCTGCAACGGATGGACCAATGGCTCAAACACGTGAGCACATTCTATTGTCTCGTCAGGTAGGTGTTCCATACATTGTGGTTTACATGAACAAAGCGGATATGGTTGACGATGAAGAACTCGTTGAACTTGTTGAAATGGAAATCCGTGAGCTTCTAACAGAATATGAATTCCCAGGTGATGACACGCCAGTTGTTTTTGGTTCAGCACTAAAAGCACTCGAGGGTGACACATCAGATATCGGTGTTCCTTCAATCCTGAAGTTGGTTGAAGCATTAGACACTTATATCCCAACACCAGAGCGTGATACAGATAAGACATTCCTAATGCCAATTGAGGACGTGTTCTCAATCTCAGGTCGTGGTACTGTTGTAACAGGTCGTATCGAGCGTGGCGTTGTCAACGTTGGTGATGAAATCGAAATCGTAGGTATTAAAGACACTCAGTTGACAACTTGTACGGGTGTTGAAATGTTTAGAAAGTTGCTTGACTCAGGTGAAGCAGGTGATAACGTCGGTGTTCTTCTTCGTGGTACCAAGCGTGAAGAAGTTGAGCGTGGTCAAGTACTCGCTAAGAAAGGTACGATCAACCCGCACACTAAGTTTGAAGCTGAAGTCTATATCTTAAGCAAAGAAGAAGGTGGCCGTCATACGCCATTCTTCAACAACTATCGTCCACAGTTCTACTTCAGAACAACAGACGTAACTGGCGCATGTGAATTACCATCAGGTACTGAAATGGTTATGCCAGGCGACAATGTGAAGATGACAGTTGAGTTACTTGCTCCGATTGCAATGGAAGAGGGTTTAAGATTTGCAATTAGAGAAGGCGGACGCACGGTAGGTGCTGGAGTCGTCTCGAAGATTACGAGTTAAAAAGTATTTAAAGTAGGTGGCTACTCTTGAGTGGCCACTTTTAGGATTTGATATATAGGCAAGTGGCTCAATTGGTAGAGTAGTGGTCTCCAAAACCATTGGTTGGGGGTTCGAGTCCCTCCTTGCCTGCCAAATTAAAGGATATATGTGGCTAAACAAATAGACAATTTAAAGAGTGGTTCTGATCAATGGAAGACTATCCTGGCAGTTGTTGTAGTTATTGCTACACTTGCTTTGTATTATGTAAACCCTCTCAATTTCAATTCTCTTACTAAGGTGCTTGTCACTCTTGCGTTGTTTATTGCTGCAGGTGGAATATTTATTAAATCTAGCCAAGGTGATACCTTTGTACATTTCTTGAAAGAGACACGTATAGAGCTTAGAAAGGTAGTTTGGCCTACAAGAGAAGAGACATTGAAAACAACTGGAATCATTATGATTGCAGTGGTCGTGGTGGCAATTTTCCTTTGGATTGTGGATGCATTCTTTACATGGGGTGTTCAGTCAATTTCTTCAATTAACATATTTTAAGTAAAGGATTTTCATGTCTAAGAATTGGTTTGTAATCCACGCAAGAAGCGGCTATGAAGCGAAAGTAAAGTTAGCCATTGAGGAAGCTGTTGCTAGGGAAGGGATAGAGGACTTGGTTGGTGAGATATTAATTCCTACTGAGCAGGTTGTTGAACTTAAAGGTGGAAAGAAAAAAGAAACTGAGAGAAAATTTTTCCCAGGGTATATGCTCATTAAGATGGAACTAACTGAGCCAAGCTGGCTGTTGGTAAAGAATACAAATAATGTTATTGGTTTTATTGGTGGATCTTCAGGAAAGCCCTCTCCGATTACACAAAGAGAGGTGGATAGAATTTTTGCTCGTGTTCAAGAGGGAGCAGATAAGCCTAAACCTAAGGTTGCATTTCAACCTGGTGAAGAAGTTCTTGTTATTGATGGTCCATTTAATGAGTTTAATGGAACTGTTGAAAGTGTGAATTATGAAAAAAGTTTACTGACAGTAGAAGTCTTAATTTTTGGTCGAACTACTGCAGTTGAACTAGAGTTTTCTCAAGTAGAGAAAACATAACATAGCCCATTGGGTTAATTTGTTAACGGGGAGCTTGATAGGCGTTTGTACCCATAGGAGATAAAATGGCAAAAAAAATTGAGTCGTATATTAAACTACAGGTCCCAGCGGCAGAAGCTAATCCTTCGCCACCTGTTGGGCCAGCTTTAGGTCAGCATGGCGTAAATATCATGGACTTTTGTAAGGCATTCAATGCCCAAACACAAGAGCTTGATAAGGGCATGCCTGTTCCAGTAATTATTACTGTTTACAATGATAGAAGTTTCACATTTGTAACGAAAACACCTCCTGCAGCGGTCCTTCTTCGAAAAGTGACGGGCATTGCAAAAGGAAGTGGTGAGCCTCATATTAATAAAGTTGGTACAGTTACTCGTGCACAACTTGAGGAAGTTGCAAATATTAAAATGAAAGATTTAAATGCGAATGATTTAGATGCTGCTGTCCAAATCGTTGCCGGAACTGCCCGTTCTATGGGCCTTGTGGTGGAGGGTTAATGATGGCTAGTCTAACAAAAAATCAAAAAGTGAATATATCAAAAATTAAAGAAGGTGAAAAGTATAAAATTTCTGATGCTATAGCGCTAGTGAAAGAATGTGCAACTGCAAAATTTGATGAGTCGGTTGACGTAAGTATCAATTTGGGAATTGACACTAAAAAATCTGATCAAACTGTTCGGGGAGCTGTTGTTCTTCCAAATGGAACTGGTAAGGTTGTCCGTGTTGCAGTATTTACTCAAGGTGATAATGTTCAAAAGGCTACTGATGCAGGTGCAGACATTGTGGGTATGGACGATCTAATGAAAACTATGCAAGATGGAGATTTAAACTATGACGTTGTTATAGCCTCTCCAGATGCAATGGGTGTTGTTGGAAGATTGGGACAAGTTCTAGGGCCTCGAGGTTTGATGCCTAACCCTAAAGTAGGAACTGTTACTCCTGATGTTGCAACAGCCGTAAAAAATGCAAAAGCTGGACAGGTCCGCTATCGTGCAGATAAGTCCGGTATTGTTCACGCAGGTATTGGTAAAGCTTCTTTTGATGTTAAAGCACTAGAAGAGAATGTAACTGCTTTAATAGACGCTATTAAGAAAGCAAAACCAAGCTCAGCGAAAGGCGTGTACTTTAAAAAAATTAGTGTTTCTTCAACAATGGGCCCAGGCTTGAGTGTTGATGGAGCAAGCTTAGATATTTAAATAGATTTAACTACTGATAATTAATTTATCAGTTATGAATTCTTTGGGCGACAAGGTTACTTGTTTAGCCTCAAAGACCATAGGTGTGATGAGCTGCTAGCAGTTAATTACTTAATAAATTGATCCTTCAATTTGCCTATGTAGAGGGTATGGAAATACCTTGTGGCGAAAGTTGTAATTTTATAGCTTTCTTTTTTTAATTGTTCAGGAGAGACTATGGCTCTTAATTTTGAAGCAAAAAAAGCAGTTGTCGAACAGGTCAATGCAGTCGCTATAGGCGCTGTATCTGTTGGTGCTGCTGAGTATCGCGGATTGAATGTTGAACAAATGACTAACTTACGAAGCGCTGCTATTGAAGCAGATGTTTCTTTGCGTGTAGTTAAAAATACACTAGCAAAGAGAGCGTTAGCAGAGACAGGATGTGAATGTATTTTGCCTGTCTTAAGTGGACCGGTTATTTTGGGTTTTTCCCAAGAAGATCCGGGCGCTGTTGCGCGCGTTTTTCGTGACTTTATTAAAGAGAATAAAGACTTAGTCGTTAAAGGTTTGGGAGTATCCGGAGAGTTTGTTGATGCAGATCAACTCAAGCGAATCGCGAGTCTTCCAACTAAAGATCAAGCAATCAGTATGTTGATGGCGTTGATGCTTGCACCAACAGAGAAACTAGTTAGAACTTTAAATGAAGTTCCAACAAAGTTAACTCGCGTTGTGGCGGCAGTGCGTGATCAAAAACAATAATAATTATATAGAGGAGTAAATATCATGGCGAAATTAAGTAACGAAGATATTTTAGGCGCAATTGCAGATATGTCTGTAATGGACGTTGTTGAGTTGGTTTCAGCAATGGAAGAAAAATTTGGCGTTTCTGCAGCAGCAGTTGCAGCAGCACCAGCAGCGGCCCCAGCAGAAGCTGGTGCAGCAGCTGAAGAAAAGACTGAATTTGATGTAATGCTAACAAGCTTTGGAGACAAGAAAGTTGCTGTCATCAAAGCCGTACGTGGAATTACAGCACTAGGTCTTAAAGAAGCAAAGGATCTTGTTGAAAGCGCTCCAGCAGCAGTTAAAGAAGGAGTCTCAAAAGCGGAAGCTGATGATATCCAAAAGCAGCTTGAAGAAGCTGGCGCTAGCGTAGAACTTAAGTAATTTGTTCAATGCAAAAAACCAAAATCCCCAAAAGGGGATTTTGGTGTTTTTATTCAAAAGTAATTTTGAAAACAATTTGGTGATTAATACGGGGCATTCATGACATATTCATTTACAGAAAAAAAACGTATCAGAAATAATTTTGGAACTAGAGAATCGATTCTTAAAGAGCCAGATTTATTGTCTATTCAAATTAATTCATTTAATAGCTTTATTCAAGAGGGAGCGGTCGAAAAAGAAAACATTGGCCTTCACTCAGTTTTTCAATCTGTATTTCCAATTACAGCCCTGAACGGATATGCAGAAATTGAGTACTTGGATTACGAGCTTCAAGAACCAAAATATAATGTCAAAGAATGTAAGCTTAGAGGTGTGACTTATGCTGCAACACTGCAGGTAAAACTCAATCTAGTTCTATTTGATAAGAATGGATCCAATTTAAAGAAAAAGCGTCGCGTTAAGCAAGTTATTGAGGAAAGTGTCTATCTTGGCCAACTTCCGCTCATGACTGATACAGGTACTTTTGTTATTAATGGTACAGAACGTGTTGTTGTCTCTCAGCTTCATCGTTCACCAGGTGTTATTTTTGAGCACGATAAGGGAAAGACACACTCTTCAGGAAAAATATTATTTTCTTCGCGTGTGATTCCATACCGTGGCTCATGGTTAGATTTTGAATTTGATCATCACGAACATTTATTTGTTCGAATTGACAGAAGAAGAAAGCTACCTGTTACGACTCTGCTTCGTGCTATGGGCCAGTCAACTAATGAAATTATTGATACTTTCTTTGATCATATTTCTGTGAAGATGAAATCTAAATCATGTGATTTAGTTATCAAGCCTGAGCTTTTAAGAGGAATTATTGCTGAATTTGATATCAAAATTGGTAAGGATGTTGTAGTTGAACAAGGCCGTAGAATTACTGCTAAGCATGTTAAGATGCTGCAAACTGCAAAAGTTGACTCAATCAATGCACCATTAGAGTACCTGATCGGGAAAGTTATCTCTTCAGATATAGTTGATACTGATACCGGTGAAATCTTATTGGCTGCCAATACCTTAATATCAGAGGAATCAATTGAGGTTTTAACTGCAACTAAAATTAAGAAAATTAACATTATCTATATTAATGATGCTGAAAATGGGATTTACATTTCAGATACATTACGTCTTGATGAACTTCAGACAGAGATTGAAGCCCGCATGTCCATTTACCATGTAATGAGACCTGGCGAGCCTGCGACAGAAGATGCAGTCAATGCACTTTTTTCAAATTTATTCTTTAATAATGATCGATATGACCTCTCAAAAGTGGGTCGTATGAAATTAAATAGACGCCTAGGAATCGAAAGTGAAACTGGTGAGCACGTTCTAACGCATGATGACATTATTAATGTAATCAAAAAACTCATTGACATTAAAAATGGACATGATGTTGTAGATGACGTCGACACACTGGCTAATAGACGTGTAAGGGCTATTGGTGAAATGATTGAAAACCAGTTTAGAATCGGTCTAATCCGTGTTGAAAAAGCAGTCAAAGAAGGATTAAATCTTGCTGAAACTGATGAATTAACTCCTCAAGACTTGATTAATTCTAAGCCAGTTTCTGCTGCTGTTAGAGAGTTTTTTGGCTCTTCACAACTTTCTCAATTTATGGATCAGGTTAATCCATTATCAGGTGTTACTCATAAGCGCCGTATTTCTGCACTTGGCCCTGGAGGTTTAACAAGGGAGCGCGCAGGCTTTGAAGTGAGAGATGTTCATCCATCTCATTACGGAAGATTGTGCCCAATTGAAACTCCTGAGGGCCCAAATATTGGACTAATTAATACATTAGCAGTCTATGCCAAAACAAATTCATATGGTTTTTTAGAGACTCCATATCAAGTTGTTAAGAATGGTCAAGTTACGAAAGAAATAGTTTACGTTTCTGCAATTGATGAGATTGATCATACGATTGCTCAGGCTAATTCTAAAGTAGATTCAAAAGGAAAGCTTCAAGATGATTTAGTCTCTGGAAGACATAAAAATGAATTTGTATTAGTAGATAAGTCTGAAGTGACTCTTATAGATATTGACTCTAAACAAATTTCATCTGTTGCTGCTTCGTTAATTCCTTTCCTTGAGCATGATGATGCGAACCGTGCGCTCATGGGTTCAAATATGCAGCGTCAAGCTGTTCCTGTGCTTCGTGCTGAAAAGCCACTAGTTGGAACAGGAATTGAGCGCGTTGTTGCAACTGACTCTAGAGTTTGTGTTGTTGCTGATCATGATGGAGTTGTAGAAACAGTAGACGCATCTAGAATCGTAATTCGAGTTGATTCTAAACAAGCTAAAGCTGGTGAACTAGGTGTCGATATTTATAGTTTAATTAAATACTCCCGTTCAAACCAGAATACTTGTATTAACCAGAAACCACTCGTTCAGCCAGGTGATAAGGTGGCTGCTGGTGATGTTTTGGCAGATGGCCCTTCTACAGATCTAGGAGAGCTTGCATTAGGTCAAAACATGATGATTGCGTTTATGCCTTGGAATGGTTACAACTTTGAAGACTCCATTCTAATTTCTGAGAAGGTTGTTCAGGAAGATCGTTACACTTCGATTCATATCGAAGAGCTGACAGCTTACGCAAGGGATACGAAACTTGGTGCTGAGGAAGTTACTGCAGATATTCCGAATGTCAGTGAATCTGCCCTTTCAAAGCTTGATGATGTGGGTATTGTATATGTCGGAGCAAGAGTAAAAGGTGGTGACATATTAGTCGGTAAGGTCACTCCAAAAAGTGAGACTGTCTTATCACCAGAGGAAAAATTATTACGCGCTATCTTTGGAGAAAAGGCCAATAATGTGAAAGATACATCATTGAGAATGGGCGCTTCAAAGTCTGGTGTAGTCATCGATGTTCAAATCTTTACTAAAGATCGGGTTGCCAAAGATTCCCGTGCATTAGTAATTGATGAAGAGCGATTAGAGAATATTAAAAAAGACATTGATGATGAGTTTGGTATTATTGATGGTGATATTTTCCGCAGAATCCGTTTAAAGCTATCTGGCAATGTTTCGACTAGTAACGTTGGCAATATTAAGAGTGGCGATAAGATTGCTGCAAAAGACTTAAAGTCTCTAGAGAATAGTGAGATTGCAAAAATAAAAGTTAAAGATGCTGCAGTGAATAAAGAAGTAGCTGCATTGGTAAAACAATCTAAAGCTAAACAAGAAGAGTTTGAAGTATTTTTTGAGCAAGAAAGTGCCAAAATTAAAGAGGGTGCTGAATTGCCACCTGGAGTCCAAAAGATGGTTAAAGTCTATGTGGCAACTCGTAAAACTCTTCAGGTCGGTGACAAGATGGCTGGACGTCATGGAAATAAAGGCGTAATCTCTAGGGTTTCTCCAGTAGAAGACATGCCTCATTTGGCTGACGGTACACCTGTTGATGTTGTATTAAATCCACTTGGTGTTCCATCTCGTATGAATGTTGGACAAGTTTTAGAAGTTCACCTAGGATGGGCTGCTAAAGGTCTTGGGTATAAGATTGGAAATCTTTTGGATGAGCATCGCAAAGATACCATTAAGCAAATCCGCTCAATGCTTGACTCCATTTACAATAGTTATGGAAAGGCTGAAGATTTGAAGTCATTTAGTGACGATGAAATATTAGAATTAGCTAATAATTTGAGAATGGGTGTTCCAATGGCAACCCCTGTTTTTGATGGAATCAAAGAGGAAGATATTAAATCATTACTTAAGATGGCTGATTTACCTGAGAGTGGTCAAATTCAATTATTTGATGGCAGAACAGGTGATGCATTTGATCGTGATGTGACCGTTGGTTACATGCACATGTTAAAGTTAAATCATTTAGTAGACGATAAGATGCATGCTCGTTCGACTGGACCATACTCGTTAGTCACTCAGCAACCATTGAGTGGAAAAGCTCAATTTGGTGGTCAAAGATTTGGTGAGATGGAAGTATGGGCTCTTGAAGCATATGGTGCTGCTTACACTCTAAGAGAAATGTTAACAGTCAAATCTGATGATGTTAGTGGAAGAGCTAAGATGTATAAGAATATCGTTGATGGTGAAAATCGTACAGAGTCAGTCATGCCTGAGTCTTTTAATGTTCTAGTAAAAGAAATTCGATCTCTAGGTATTGATACTGAACTTGAACAAAATTAAATTAGGAGAATCCTTTGAAAGATTTATTACAAATTTTAAAACAGCAAAATAAAGAACAAGATTTTGATGCAATTAGAGTTGGTTTAGCTTCTCCTGAAAAGATTCGTTCTTGGTCTTTTGGTGAAGTTAAAAAGCCAGAAACAATCAACTATAGAACCTTTAAGCCAGAAAGAGAAGGTTTATTTTGTGCTAAGATTTTTGGCCCAATGAAAGACTTTGAGTGCTTGTGTGGTAAATACAAGCGTATGAAGTTTAGAAATGTTGTTTGCGAAAAATGTGGTGTTGAAGTTACACTTTCTAAAGTAAGAAGAGAGAGAATGGGGCATATAGAGCTTGCAGCTCCAGTAGCTCATATCTGGTACCTTAAGTCACTGCCTTCTAGATTAGGTCTTCTTATGGATATGACTCTGAAAGATATTGAAAGAGTTTTGTATTTTGAAGCTTTTTTGGTAACTGATCCAGGCAGTACTCCATTAATTAAAAAGCAACTTCTTACTGAAGAGATGTATTTTGACGCACTTGATCAGTATGGCGATGATGAGTTTGTTGCTAAGATGGGCGCTGAAGCTATGCAAGATGTTCTTTCTGAAATGCAGCTTGAAAAGGAAGCAGCTAATTTACGTGAAGATGCATTAAATACAAAATCTCAAACTAAGCTTAAGAAAATTAATAAAAGACTTAAGCTTGTTGACTCATTAATTAAATCAGGAAATAAGCCTGAGTGGATGGTTTTGAATGTACTCCCGATTTTACCACCTGATTTAAGACCGCTTGTTCCGCTTGATGGTGGTCGATTTGCAACATCTGACTTGAACGATCTTTATCGTCGAGTAATTAACAGAAACAATCGTCTTGGTAGACTTTTAGAGTTAGATGCACCTGAAATAATTGTCAGAAATGAGAAGCGTATGCTCCAAGAAGCTGTCGATTCATTAATTGATAACGGTCGACGTGGTCGTGCTGTCATGGGTAACAACAGGCGTCCTCTCAAGTCGATTGCAGATATGATTAAAGGAAAGCAAGGTCGATTCCGTCAAAACTTGCTTGGAAAGAGGGTTGATTATTCTGGACGCTCTGTTATTGTTTGTGGTCCATATCTAAAGCTCCACCAATGCGGTCTTCCGAAGAAGATGGCATTAGAGCTATTTAAGCCATTCATCTACAACCGCCTTCAGGCCAATGGACTTGCTTCGACGATTAAGGCTGCTAAAAAAATGGTTGAAAGCGAAATCCCTGAGGTTTGGGATATTCTTGAGCGTGTTGTTCATCAGCATCCAGTTCTTTTAAATCGTGCTCCAACACTTCATAGACTTGGAATCCAGGCATTTGAACCTTTACTAATTGAAGGTAAGGCTATTCAGCTTCATCCACTTGTTTGTACAGCTTTTAATGCTGACTTTGATGGTGACCAAATGGCTGTTCATGTCCCACTTTCAGAAGAAGCTCAGTTAGAAGCAAGAACACTCATGTTGGCCTCTAATAATATACTTCACCTTGCAAGTGGTGATCCAATTATTATTCCTTCTCAGGATGTTATTCTTGGTCTTTATTATATGACTCGAGAGATGGTCAATCAAAAGGGCGAAGGTATGGTTTTTGCAAATACCAATGAAGCTCTTGCAGCTTACGATTCTAAACTAGTCAGTCTTCATGCTATGATTAAGCTAAGGGTTCAGGATTATGAAAAGACAGATTCTGGTTTTGTTCCTAGCACGACTCGAATAGTTGATACGACAATTGGAAGAGCGATTTTCTCAAGAATTCTACCCAAAGGTTTGTCATTTGACTTAATCAACGAAGCTTTGACAAAAAAAGTAGTATCAAACTTAATTCATGTTTGTTATAGAACTCAAGAACTTAAAGAAACAGTTATCTTTGCAGATCAAATGATGTATATGGGTTTTGAGTATTCAACTAAATCTGGTATTTCATTTTGCTCGAATGATATGATTATTCCAAGTGAAAAATCTGAAATGATTGACAAAGCGAACAATCAAATCAAAGATGTTCAACAACAATTTGCATCTGGAGTTGTAACAAATGGTGAGCGCTATAACAAAGTCATTGATATTTGGTCTAGGACTTCTGAGGAAGTTGCAAAGGCGATGATGGACAAAGTTGGCTATGAAGACATAACAGATTCAGAAGGAAAGACTGAAAAGAAACCATCTTTCAATTCAATCTATATGATGGCAGACTCTGGTGCTCGAGGTTCTCCTGCACAAATCAGGCAGTTAGCTGGAATGCGTGGTCTAATGGCTAAACCAGATGGTTCAATTATTGAGACTCCAATTACAAGTAATTTCCGTGAAGGTCTGAATAACATGCAGTACTTTATTTCAACACATGGTGCCCGAAAGGGTCTAGCAGATACAGCTTTAAAAACAGCTAACTCCGGTTATTTGACTAGACGACTAGTGGATGTTGGACAAGACTTGGTGGTCACTGAAGAAGATTGCGGCACTGAAAATGGACTCGTTATGAAGGCTGTCATTGATGGTGGTAATGTGGTTCAAACATTGGGTTCTGCCGTTCTTGGTAGAATTGTTTCTGAAGATGTTTTAATGCCAAATAGTAAGAAAGTATTTTTAGAAAAAGACCATTTAATAACCTTATCCGATTCTGACCGTATCAATGAGTTAGGAATTGAATTTATTAAAGTAAGGTCAGCCATTACTTGCGAAACTTCATATGGTGTATGTGCGTCTTGTTATGGTAATGATATGGCAAGAGGGCATAAGATTGGAGTTGGTGAAGCAGTTGGTGTGATTGCTGCTCAATCGATTGGTGAGCCAGGAACACAGCTTACAATGCGTACTTTCCACATTGGTGGTGCTGCTAGTTCATCTACTGCTGTCAATAGTATTAATATTAATACAGACGGTATAGTGCACTATGAAAATATGAAATCAATTACTAATGCAAATGGAGATTTAGTTGTTATCTCAAGATCTTCAGAAGCTTCTATAAGAAATGATTTAGGACAAGTCATGGAAAGATATAAACTTCCTTATGGTTCTGTAGTTCATTTTAAAGATGGTGGTAAAGTTAAGGCAAAAGATAAGATTGCGGACTGGGACCCTCATACTCATCCAATCATTGCTGAAAACTCTGGAAGAGTTTCTTTTATTGACTTTGTTGAGGGTAAGACTGTTGTCAAGAATTCGGATCCACTGACAGGACTCAGTTTCTTTGAGATGATTGAAGAAGCAGAGAGGACTTCAGCAGCTAAAGATATGAAGCCAATGATTAAGCTGGTTGATAAAAAAGATAAGAAATCTATTCTATCTACTCACTACTTGCCTTCAGGTGTCAAAATTAATCTTGAAGATGGACAGCTTATTGCTGCAGGTGAAATACTTGCAAAGATTCCTAAAGCTGTTTCAAAAACGAGTGATATTACAGGTGGTTTGCCACGCGTTGCAGATTTATTTGAGGCTAGAAAGGCAAAAGATCATGCTATTCTTGCTGAGAATGCGGGCGTTGTTAGTTTCGGAAGCCCAACTAAATCTAAAGTACGTATGCTGATTACCAATGAAGATGGTGACGTCACTGAAATGATGATTCATCATTGGAGAGCAATCAATGTATTTGATGGTGAAACAGTTGAGAAAGGCGATGTGATTTCTGATGGTCCTTCAAATCCTCATGATATTCTTAGATTATTGGGTGTTGAGGCTTTGGCTAACTACATTGTAAAAGAAGTTCAAAATGTTTATCGACTTCAGGGAGTTAAGATTTCTGACAAGCATATTGAAGTTGTAGTAAAGCAAATGCTTAGAAAAGTTGAAATTATTGATAATGGTGATTCAAGCTATGTAAATGGTGAAACTGCTGAACATGCTCATGTGGTTGAGAAAAATAAGCAATTAAAGGCCCAGAATAAGAAGGAAATTGTTTTCCAGAGATTATTAATGGGAATTACAAAAGCTTCATTATCAACTGAGTCGTTTATCTCTGCCGCTTCATTCCAAGAAACAACAAGAGTTCTTACTGAGGCTTCGATTACAGGAAGAGTCGATGACCTTAGAGGTCTTAAAGAGAATGTAATTGTAGGTAGGCTTATTCCTGCTGGTACAGGTTTTAAGCATCATCAAGAGAAGCGGAAAAAGCGTGTAGCTGATTCTTTTATGCAAACTAGTGAAGCGGAGCAAGAGCTGTCAGAACAGCTAAGTGAAGTCGAAGCAGAAGCTGAAGAATAATTAAGCTTAAAGCGATGAAGGGGATTTCATTTAAAAATGAAATCCCCTTTTTTTATTCCCTTTTCTTATGATTATTTTCAGGGGAGTATTCTAAAGTTTTCATAAACTTGGTAATGATAAAATACATTTATGGAAAAATCTCAATTCAATAGTCTTATTCAGAAAGGCTTTAATCACATTCCTCTCTCAAGAGAGGTTTTAGTAGATACTGATACGCCTCTCGCTTTGTATCTTAAATTAGCAAATAATCCCTATAGCTATTTTTTAGAATCAGTACAGGGAGGTGAAAAATGGGGGCGTTACTCATTTGTTGGGCTGGCAGCAGAGACAGTTATTAAGGTGAATGATTACGATGTTTCAATCGAAAAAAATGGAAAACTGCATAAGCAATATAAAGTAGAAGATCCTCTTGCATGGATTGAAGATTATCAAAGTAAATTTAAAGTTCCACAATTAGAAGAACTGCCAGATTTCAATGGGGGACTTGTTGGATATTTTGGTTATGAAATTATTAAATTTATTGAGCCAAAACTCAAAAACATAAAAAAGAAAGATGAGCTTAATGTTCCAGATATTCTGTTGATGGTTTCAAATGATTTGTTGGTTGTCGATAATTTAACCAGTAAGGTCCATATCATTACTCACATTAATCCTGAGAAAGAGTCTTTTGAGGCTGGACTGTCAAAACTAAATATAATTGAAAAAAATATTAGAGAACTATTTAATTTTGATTCAACATCCACTGAAAAGATTGAGTCTGAGGATTTTGTTTCAAGTTTTGGTAAAGAGAACTTTGTTAATGCAGTTGAAAAAGTTCAGAAATATATAACTGCAGGAGATGTTATGCAGGTTGTTCCATCTCAAAGATTAAGTTGTTCATTTAAGTCAAACCCTATAGAGCTATATCGTCAACTTAGAATACTTAATCCTTCTCCATATATGTACTTTCTAAATCTAGATGGTTTTGCTATAGTTGGATCATCTCCTGAAATTTTAACGCGAGTTGATAATAATAATGTTGCAACAATAAGGCCAATAGCTGGAACTCGCTCAAGAGGTAAGAATATTCAAGAAGATCTTGAAAATGAAAAAGATCTCTTGTCAGATGAAAAAGAAATTGCTGAGCACTTAATGCTGATTGATTTAGGCAGGAATGATTTAGGGCGGATTGCCAAAACTGGGAGTGTGAACTTGACGGATAAAATGTTCATTGAGCGCTATTCTCACGTCATGCATATTGTCTCAAATGTTGAGTGCGAGTTAAAAGAAGATATGAGTTCAATTGATGTCTTAAAGGCTACTTTTCCAGCTGGCACTCTAAGCGGTGCTCCAAAGGTTAGAGCAATGGAGATAATTGATGAAGTAGAGACCTTAAAGAGAAATATCTATTCTGGCGCTATAGGAAATCTTTCTTGGCATGGCGGCATGGATCTCGCCATTGCTATTAGAACAGCTGTAATTAAGGATGAGGTTCTATATGTTCAAGCTGGTGCAGGAATTGTTTATGACTCAATACCTGAGATGGAGTGGCAAGAAACAATGGATAAGGCTCAAGCCCTAATAAAGGCTGCACAAAATATATAGGTTTACTTGTGTATTTTTTCCCTATATAGTCTAATTTAAATAATTTTATAAAAAGCCAAAGGGGAAATATAAAATTGTTTGTAAAATATGAGTCTAATCACCATATTTTTTTTAAATGAATTCTGTGGATTTTGTTCATCTTCAATGCCAAAGCGAATATTCTGTAAAGAATAGTTTAGTTCGCATATCAAATCTGATTGATAGTGTGAAAGAGCTGGGTATGCAAAGTATCGCCCTAACAGATGATATGAGTCTTTTTTCAGCAATTAAATTTTATCAAAAAGCTATCAATGCTGGAATAAAGCCAATCATTGGAGCAAAGATTTCATTGTCTTATGAAGAGGGTCATTATGATGTTCTTTTGCTTTGCCAAAATCATGAAGGCTACTTGAACCTTTCTGAGCTTATTTCAAAAGCCTATTTGAATGAACAAGGCATTTCTATCGTAAGTGTTACAGAAGAGCAACTGATAACTCATCAGAAAGGCTTGTTAATGATTTCTTCTCCTGCCTCTTCAGATATTTCAAAACACCTGTTATCTAATAATTTTGAGATTGCAAAAAAAACAGCTTTGAAGTGGAAGTCTATTTTTAAGGATCGCTACTATATGTCAGTTCAGAGAACTGAAAGGCCCTCTGATGAAAACTTACTTAACCTAATAATTGATTTAGGACTAGAAGTAGAGGTTCCAATTGTAGCGACTAATGATGTCCAGTTTATAGATCAAAATGACTTTGAAGCTCACGAGGCTAGAATTTGTATTGCGGAAGGTGGCTTATTAGATGATGCAAGAAGATCTAAAAACTTTAGTAGTCACCAATATTTGAAAACTTCCGAAGAAATGATGTTATTGTTTGAGGATTACCCTCAAGTTATTGAAAATAGCTCTGAAATAGCAAAGCGTTGCAATCTTCATTTTGAACTTTTTGAGAAGAACTATCTTCCACTTTTTCCAACACCAGAAGGCATGTCAATTGCTGATTTTTTTAGTCAAGAATCAAAAAAAGGTCTTGAAGTTAGACTTAAGGGCCTTAAAGTGGATAAAAAAATTTACATTGAAAGATTAAATTTTGAACTTTCTGTAATATTAGAAATGGACTTTCCAGGTTATTTTTTAATTGTTTCTGATTTCATCAGATGGGCAAAAGAAAATGGCATTCCTGTAGGTCCAGGGCGAGGCTCTGGAGCTGGATCTCTTGTTGCATGGGCTCTTTCAATTACAAATGTTGATCCAATTGAGCATGATCTTTTATTTGAGCGTTTTTTAAATCCTGAGCGGATTTCTATGCCAGATTTTGATATTGATTTTTGTACAGATAGGCGTGATGAAGTTATTGCGTATGTTGCTGAAAAATATGGATCTGAAAAAGTTTCTCAAATAATTACTTATGGAACTATGGCTGCAAAAGGAGTTGTAAGGGATGTTGGGAGGGTGCTTGGCCATCCTTATGGATTTAGTGATCAAATATCAAAAATGATTCCAAATGAGTTAAAAATGACTTTGGATAAAGCTCTTGAGGATTCTGTAGAGCTAAAATCTAGATATGATTCAGAAGAAAGCGTATCAACACTGATAGACTTATCACAAGATCTTGAAGGAATCATTAGAAATGTTGGGACTCATGCTGGGGGCGTAGTTATTGCGCCAAGTAAGATTAGTGACTTCTGTCCGATCTATAAAGGTTCTGATGAGTCAGATGTTGTAGTCTCACAATTTGATAAAGATGATGTTGAGGCTGTAGGATTAGTCAAGTTTGACTTTCTAGGTCTATCAAATTTAACTGTTATGGATAAGGCTATAAAGATCATTGCCAATAAAGGCCTAAGTAAGGAATTAATTGATATTGATAAACTGAAACTGGATGATCCTAAAGTATTTAAGCTTCTTCAAGATTGTGATACAACAGGTGTCTTTCAGCTTGAGTCTGAAGGAATGCGGGGTTATTTAAAAAAACTTAAGGCTGACTGTTTTGAGGATATTGTAGCAATGTTAGCGTTATATAGACCTGGGCCTCTTGATGCGGGTATGGTTGATGATTATATTCAAGTAAAGCATGGCGCAAAGGTGAGGTACCCGCACCAAATGCTTGAAGAAATTCTAAAGCCAACTAATGGTGTATTTTTGTATCAAGAGCAGGTTATGAAATCTGCTCAAATTATGGCTGGATACTCTTTAGGCGGTGCAGATATCTTACGACGTGCAATGGGTAAAAAGAAGGTTGAGGAGATGGCTCAGCAGCGTGAAGTATTTGTAAACGGTGCATCTAAGAAAAATATTGATGAGAAAAAAGCAAATGAAATATTTGATCTTATTGACAAGTTCTCTGGTTATGGGTTCAATAAATCCCATTCTGTAGCCTATGCATATATTTCATATCAGACTGCATGGTTAAAGGCACACTTCCCAGCTCCATTTATGGCAGCTGTTTTATCAGGTGTTATGGATGATACCGATCGAGTTGCTTTTACAGTAGGAGAGTCAAAGAAAAAAGGCGTTAAAGTAGTCGCTCCAGATATTAACAAATCAGAGTATGAATTTAGCATTACAGACAACAAAACAATTGTTTATGGTCTTGGAGCAATTAAAGGAGTTGGCGAAGCCCTTGTTAATAAAATAGTCTTAGAAAGAGAAAAAAATAGTGACTATTTAGATATTTTTGATTTTTGTTTCCGAATAGAGAAAAAATATTTAAATCGTAGAGCCATTGAAGCGCTCATTTATGCAGGCGCCTTTGATGTATTCGGCATTAAGAGGGCTACTTTAATTTCAACTTATCCGAGTGCAGTTAGACAAGCAGAGCAAAGACAAAGTGATTTATCAAAGGGACAAAGCAGCCTTTTTTCTGATGTTGATAGTCACATCGAGTATGAAAAAAGGTACATAAAAGGTGATTTTTTATCTTTTAAAAATATTATGATGTATGAAAAAAAGGTCATGGGTTATTACCTAG
>ENA-UOYH01000359-UOYH01000359.1-marine-metagenome-genome-assembly--contig:-NODE-359-length-17470-cov-2.879147_pt1 | contig 17470 bp, 16 predicted proteins | sample MGYA00238175_ERZ767261 | MGnify/ENA primary metagenome ERZ767261 (study PRJEB28946, sample SAMN06267185) | marine metagenome | isolation source: Columbia River Estuary | place: USA:Columbia River Estuary...
CCGGCAGGATTAATAGCGGCGCTGACCGCCGCCAAGGCGGGCAAAGACGTGCTTTTGGTGGAACAAGATTTTGAACTGGGCGGAGATCTTCTTAACTGCGCAGATGACACATCCGAAGCGCGGCGCCAATCGCTGATTCAATCCGTACAAAAAGCCGGTCTTCGCATAATGACTCGGACCACAGCCTTCGGCCTTTATGATCACGGAACGGCGGGCCTGCTTGAAAAGGTGAATGACCATCAAGGCCCACCTGCCCCGTATCAGCCCAGACAACGGATTTGGACCGTGCGGGCACAGGCCACGATATTGGCCACCGGAGCGATTGAACGGAGCATCGCCTTTGGCGGTAATGATCGCCCGGGCGTGATGTCGGTGAATGCTGGCCGCGCCTATCTCAACCGCTACGGGATTTTACCCGGGCAGCGGATTGTAATCGCAACCAATAATGACAGCGCGTACCGCGCAGCCCGAGATCTCTCTAAAGCTGGCGCTGAAGTCACCCTGGTGGATGCACGTGCCACCAACACACCGTCTTTGCCGGATGGGTTGCGCCACGATAAAGGATATGCACCCTTGCAAACCTTTGGCAGGAAAAACCTGTCCGCCGTGCAATTGGCTGAACGCGACGAAACAGTCTGGCACGCCGCGCAAAAGTTAGATTGCGATTTGCTTTTGGTATCGGGGGGCTGGTCGCCGGTGGTAAACCTATCCTCCAACCGCGGCGCGGCACCGGGCTGGAACTCAGAAAATGCCTGTTTCTTACCAACACCCGCAACAGAGCCGCTGTTCTCTGCTGGTGCGGCCTGCGGGATCTGGCAACACGCAGCTTGTGAAGCTTCGGGGGTTGCTGCCGCACAATCTGCGCTGGGAGAGCCTGCGCATCCTCCCAAACCCGGCGGGTGGGAAAACCCCATTCAGCCTATTTATGAAGTGCGCCTGCCAGAACAGAACGCAAAATCATTTGTGGATTTTCAGCATGATGTTACCAGCTCAGATCTACGGTTGGCGCATCAAGAGGGGTTTGTTTCTGTCGAGCATATGAAGCGGTATACAACGCTTGGCATGGCCACGGACCAAGGCAAGATGGGCAATGTGATCGGGCTTGCTTTGATGGCCGAAGCTCTGGGAAAAACCATACCCGAGGTCGGCACAACGCGGTTTCGCCCCCCCTATACCCCCGTCGCGATAGGCGCCTTTGCAGGGCGGCAGGTGGGCGCCCATTTTAAAGCGTTGCGCCGAACGCCACTGCATAACTGGAACCTCAAGCGCGGTGCGATCATGACCGATGCAGGCCTGTGGCACCGGCCTTGGTACTTTCCCAAAGCCGGCGAAACCATTGAAACCGCCTATATCCGCGAGGCGGGTCGCGTGCGCGAAACCGTAGGGGTTTGCGATGTCAGCTCGCTTGGAAAAATTGCCGTGCAAGGGCCCGATAGTGGCGAGTTTTTGAACCGCATTTACGTGAACGGCTTTGGCAAACTGCCCGTAGGCAAGGCCCGTTATGGCGTGATGCTGCGCGATGATGGGATGGTGATGGATGACGGCACCACTTGGCGGCTTGGTGAAGATGACTATTTAATGACAACGACCACCACGAATGCTGGTAAAGTCATGGTCTGGCTGGAAGAGCTGCTGCAAACGCGCTGGCCCGAATTGCGCGTGCATCTGACCTCTGTTTCAGATCAATGGGCTGCGGTGTCTGTTGCCGGCCCCAAAGCGCGGCAAGTGATTGCCGATTGCCTGATCGACGCAGCCGTTATTTCGGCGGAGCACCTGCCTTTCATGGGCGTTACTAAAGCTGCGTTAAAAGGGGGTATTTCGGCTTGGATCGCGCGGATCAGCTTTTCCGGCGAATTGGCCTTTGAGGTTTTTGTCGAGGCTGGATATGGCGAGGCGATGATGGATCTGATCGACGGTGCCGCGAAGGCCGCCGATGGATGCCTCTACGGGTTAGAAGCGCTTGGCACGCTGCGCATCGAAAAAGGCCATGTGACCGGAGCGGAGCTTGACGGCCGCGTGACGCTGGATGATGCCGGTTTGGGTAAAATGGCCTCACGCAAAAAAGCATTCATCGGCGATGCACTGCGCCAGCGCCCCGAGTTAAACCGCGAAAACCGCCCCCAATTGGTTGGTATTTTTCCCAAAAACCGGTCGCAAAATTTCAATGCAGGCGCGCTTTTAATCAGCCCCAGCGATGAGGAGGGGTTTGGCGAAGGATGGGTAACGGCCGTAACCCATTCCCCCGCTTTGGGGCATTGGATCGGGCTGGGTTATATTTCGGGGGGGCAACGCCTTTGGGCCGATAAGCCGGTTACAGCAACCGACCCGCTGCGTAAAAATGATATAGCGGTTGAAATTGTTTCACCGCATATGTTTGACCCGACGGGAGAGCGGATGCATGACTAGCCCCCTATCAGCCTTAAATAATCGCGCGCAATTGGCGGCAGCGGCAACGCCGCAGATTCATTTGCACGAGGTTCATCCCTTTTCACTGATACAAATCTCTGCTTGGCCGGATAGGCTGGATCGGGTTGGACACCTGGCCGCGACAGCCGCCGGATGCAGCGCGGTGGCGCGCCCTGGACGATCGCTGACTGGTGGCGGGCAACATTTGCTGCGCGTAGAACCTTTGAAGTGGTGGGTGATCTCAGAGCGGGAAAATGTGCACTTGCCTGACATAGATCGTCAGTTGGGAACGGTTTTAGACCTATCGCATTCGCGAACTTGGCTACGCTTGAGTGGCGATAAAACCCCGACATTGCTCAACCATTTTCTGCCGATTGATTTGCGCGAAAGCGCCTTTGCGACGGGGGCGGTGGCCTCAACCGCTCTGCACCATGTTGGCATTACGCTTTGGCGCGAAGCAGGTGCATATTCTCTGCTCATTCCGCGCAGTTTTGCCCTGTCACTCTGGGAGCTCGTGACTGAAACGGCGCAGCAATATGGTGTAGCAGTCAACTGAGTGGCGGATAATCACATCAGATACGGGCAGGTCAGCCTGCACACCAGAGGGCTTACATACACTCTTAAAGGGCATATATGTCGTTCCGCGCCAGCACGCTTGCGCCTGTATAAATGAATATCTCTTAACCCCATTACCTTTGGAGGAAAAACCTTATTGCGATAACCGATCACCCGAAGTTGGATGAGATATCGGTGGAAGCCGTGTCAACGCGTTCGCGCCGGTAAAGAGCGCTGGGCTGCTTGAGTGACCATTTGCGCCATATGCGCCGTGCAGATCAAAGCAAAAACTTTTGCGCATGCGTTTTGAGCGGTCTGGTCTTTACAGTCCGGCGTAAGGAACCGGGCCAATGAGTCTATGATACCGGAATATTCAAAGCCGCCGCAGAGACGCTATGGCACAAATCTGCTGGGCCGCCTCGCCCGAAAGGCGAGGCCAATCTTATAGGTGTTAGCGCGTTTGTTCAGAAAGAAATGCAAGCAACGCATCTGGATGCGTATTGAAATACTGGTACCCATCAAACCGTTGGCCTGTACCAAACGGCGTGTCTTGATCGGGGCCAATCCAAACGATGCTATGCGCCGTTGGCGTTGCATCGATAATTTCTTGAATATCGTTCTGCCCGGTCTTTTGGTTGAACGTATAAACGTCATTTTTCACCTGCGCATAGAGCACGGGCACCGTAAGACTTGGAACATAATCAAGCGCTTCGGCAAATCCAAACCCGAATTCTTCTCGCTGCGCGTCCAGCACACGCCCAACCAGATCCAATCCGGTTTTGGCGCGAATGAAGCGATCAGTCATATTGTAAGACAATGTCGGTTGGTTGGCGATTAACCCTTTAATTTGCGGGTTCGAAAACAAGTCTGGTTCTTTTTTCCAGGCCAGAAAAGTTGCATTGGCACCCATACATTGGCTGAGAAATTAAATATCATCATAGCCAAACTGCGGATGCGCAAGCACATAACGCAAAGAGGCGGCAACATCCTGCCACTCAGTGACCCCCGCGCCAACCAGTGCTTCGCTGCCGATCGCCTCTGCGCCGAGGCCACCATCGCTTTCGCCTTGACCGCGATGATCATACATGACGCTGTTGTAATTGGCGTCATGCAAATGTTTCACCATAGGCAGAAATTCCGCGGCAACACCGTCAAGCCCGGTATCTGAACCATAGCGCGTGGTTGTCAGTGGATGGTTCACGATCACCGTCTTATCCGATGGGGTCGGGCTTGGTATTTCCCACGCGCTCAGCCGAATATTATCCTTGGTAACAATATCGACATCGCTATAGAGCATCGCATAATCGCTGGGGGTTTTGGGAATTGCTAAACGCTTGGGGGCCACGCGCATTTTCACAATCTGGCTGACCAGCACCCGGTCTCTCAGATCAAACGGATTTGCAAACCATATAAACGCCGCAACGCCGATAAAAGCTGTGAACCCCGACAACACCCAGATGAATATTTTTTTCATTCCTTACACTCCGGAAATATTGACACTGTCAATATGGGTAATAGGTGGCTTGTAGAGTGTCAATTTAAAATTTACACTGTAAATATAATCATAGGAAAGCTAATGGACGCTGCCCGCAAATATCACCATGGCAACCTCAAAGAAGCCTTTCTTAAGGCCGCCCGTGACCTGCTTGAACGCGACGGTCTTGGAGGATTATCTCTGCGCAAATGCTCCGAAAAGGTGGGCGTCAGCCATGCAGCTCCCAAAAACCATTTTGGCAATATAGCGGGCTTATTAACGGCCATGGTTACAACAGGATATGCAGAGCTCGCAGTGATGATGACGGCAGATGCCAACACAAACGCTGATCGCAAGCGACGGCGATACCAGGCGCTTTTGGGCTATGTCGCCTTCGCGCAAGCCAATCCCGCACTCTATGATTTGATGTTCTCGCGGGACCGTTTGGTGCAGGATGATCCCGACCTCCTACAACAGGTCAGAGCCTGTTTTGTGATATTGGCAGATTGTTCGGCTGAGCTTGGATGGCATCACGGATCGCTAGACGACAAAACGGGAAAGGGCCAAGTTGCAATGTGGAGCCTTGTGCATGGCTATGCGCAATTGGTCACGGCAGGGCGTTTCAAGAAAGACAATATGAAAGGCCTATCAATTCTGGATATCCTGCCAATAATCGAACAGGATGGCCAAAACTAAAACCACCGCAAAACATCACCAATTGCCCCCTACACAATCTAGTCAGCTGAAGATGAATGTAAGTATGGCAAACAATATCTGCACTGGGGCGCGGCACAGATCCCCCAACTATGACCTGCGTTTGATCCAATCTTTGAAGCCAAAATACCGATGCATCGCGGGTAAAAACCAGGGATTGCCATCATATAACGGGATCCGTGGCGGGGGTGGACCCCAAAATGCACTAGGTTGATTGCCCGTACCCATCGCGGTTTCAGCAATTTTTTTCCCCAGCCAGCGCGCCCAAACCGTTCCAGACCCAGCATAGCCAGCTGCATAAAAAATACCGTCATTTTCAAAAAGCGCAGGTAATTCGGCCCGCGTAAACCCTACATTTCCCAGCCAGCAATATGCGATAGAACAGCCTGAAAGCTCTGGAAAAATTTGTGCCAGCTTCTGGTGGAGATACGCCACTGACCGCGCGCTGGGCCTGTGCCTATCAAAGCTACGCGACCCCAAAAGAATACGATCGCGCGCGGGCGTAGGCCTGAAATAACTATACAGTTTCGCCGTATTTCCATACATCCGCAATTTTGGCATCAGATCTTTCACCGTTTCCGTGCCCAACGCTTCTGTCACGATAATACAACTTTGCGCGGGCACAAGACGACGACGCAGAAATTTACCAAACTGATATTTGGTACCCGTATAAGCGTTGGTGGCAATAATCACCTTTCCGCCGATAACGTTGCCCCTATTCGTCACTACAGTTTTCTTGCCTGAAGACGTGCCGGTAATCTCTTCAACGCAGGTTTGTGCGTGAATGACCGCCCCCGCAGCTTGCGCAGCCTTCAAAAGGCCTGCAAAAAATTTACCGGGATGAAACCCGCCGATTTCTTCACGCACCATGCCGCCAAAAAACAAATCCGTTTTAATTTCACTCTGCTGGTCAGATTTTGGCACCATAAACGCCTTATGGCCATCTATTGTGTTTAGCCTATCCGCTTCGCGGCACTGATTTTCATAGTCTTTTGAACTCATTGCACCGGTAAAGCGACCCGTCATCTGCAGATCGCATTCAATCTGTTCTTCGGCACAAAATTTGGCAAGATCAAGCCGGGCTTCGATACCTTCGGCATAAACCGCATCCGCATAATCTACTCCGCTTTTTGCGCTGAGAGCGCTATGCGATAGCCTGATTTGACCACTGCAAATCCCACCATTGCGCGTAGAGGCTGCAAAGCCAGGCACGCCGCTGTCCAGCACCCGCACTGAATGCCCCTGCCGAGCGATCGTTAGGGCAGCAGAAAGCCCCGTATAGCCCGCGCCCACAATCACATAATCAGCCTCTAAAGGCAGGTTCACCTCGCCAGACGCCTGCCAGAGCCCCTGCTCAATTTCCCACCAAAACGGACTGTGTTTCATAATATGCCTCACCGTGCTGAAAACACACCAAAATGACAGGAGGCGAAAGTCAAGCAAAACCGCAGTAGCGCAACCATGTGTGAACAGTGCAACGCAAAATCCCAATGGCAGAGGGTTGCGCGCGATAAATCCAATAAACCCGCAAAAAAATTCTAAATTATGCGCGCCCCGCACAAACCAATAAGCCCATTTTTAGGGCATATATCTGCGCAATAAAAAACTGGGCTGAAGAAATATATCTCAAAATCATATTTTAATAGCCAAATGCACAGATCTGCTTTTAACCTAATCGGGTAGATCTATTTGGGAGGGACCTATGTTTTTATCAAGAAGAATAAGCCTGCCATTCACCGGCAAACGCGAAATCGCAGCAGATCGCCTGCGCAATGCAGCCGGCATTATGATGCGCAATGGCGCTTTGGCGGCTTGGACGCAGCAAGTGCTGGGTGGTTATTATAGCCCCGGAACGCTGCTTTTGCACACGGCCTTTGAATCGATGGAGCACAGCATGACTGTGGGCCAAAATCTGATGGGTGATCCAGCTTGGGCCAAATTGATGCTCGAACGCGAATTATCGCCCTCGGCGGAGGTTGTTGGGCCAGAATTATTTAGGGGGTTGCGGGCGAAAATGGGGCAGATGACAATGAAGCGTCCATGGTGCGTGAATATGTGTTGCCGCGCGAAAACATCGCGGGCGCGGTTGCGCTGCTGCCCGAAGCTCAAAAAATGCTAAGCGGTCATAGCGTCGACGTAAACATGTGGGCCCCCGTTATCGCTGCAGATATGCAACGGTTTTATATCGTTTATTCGGGGCGCGATATCACAACGCTTGGAAAGGCGGTGGATGAAGTGGGCGTGTCAAAAGAGTTTCAGGACATGCTTGTCAAAGCCTCGCAATTGGGAACGCTTGACCGAGCGTGGATGATGGCAACGCTCAAATAAATAAAATCGGGCGTCTAAACGGCGAAGGAAGGTTCCTCTTGATCAGCCGGCTGGCATATGGGCAGGGGATCATCCCCTTTTCATATGCGCCGCCGTGAGGCAGAGAGCTGGCTTATTTTAGCGTATCATCCAGCAAGCGCTGTTTGGCATCTGCGCTTATGGAAACCACGATAGCTTTTGCAATATCGGGCACTGGCGAGACCTTCTTTTTGTCTTTTTCTTCAACGCTATCTAGGCGCTGAGCCTCTTTTAACGCAGCTGCCAGTTGGGCTGTGGTGGTTTGAGACACAGGGTTCATAAAGCTTCCTCCAAAGCTTAAAATAGCACAAAACCGGAAATCTGTGTAGGGGGTTTCACAGATCTGATCCATCTTCTTACCCTCCAACGCAAGAAAAAGCGCGGGGTGCCGATACACCCCACGCTTTTCAATGTTTTTGATAGGTGGCGGGCTTGGCGTTAGGCGGCACAATTCAGTATAGCTGCCAGAAAACCCCTCATAAAATTTACAAGCTTTGCAACACGCCGCTTTACCAGCAATAAGCCCTCCCTCACTTTGCGCTGATACTCACATTGATTGGAATTTGATCGCCGATACGATAGTTGTTGTAGGTATAACTTTTGCCGCGAATACCGTTCCACTCATAGGTAATGCGGTAGTTTTTTATATGCGACTGCTCAGTATTAACCTGAACGAGATTACATTGCTGCTCTGACCTATACCCCACGATAACCCGCTTTGTCTGCTGGCCCTGATCTGCCGCCATCAGGCCCCCGATCACGGCGCCGGCTGCAGCGCCCCTGTCTTTTCCAGAAACGGTTCCACCCAGAAGACCTCCGATAATCATACCACCCAAAACATCGCTTGAGCTGGCGCCTCTGGTTTGCGAGGTTCCATAGATTGGCACCTCCACATTCTGACAGCGGCGCTGCGGTTCCGATATTGTTTTTGTCTGGTAATTTGGCTTGATCTTAATAACCGTTGCATAGCTTTCAGCGCTCAAAAACGCCGGACTTAACGTTGCAAGCAAAGCCGCACCCAATATATTTTTCATCATAATCTCCAATCTTGTTTCTGATTGATGACAGAAAACAATAAAAGATCATGTTATCCAAAAACCGCCATTTGTTATTGAATAACGCGGCGAATTTGGTCAACTTTAGCAGACCCTACACGCTAAGGATGTTTGCTATGACCAAAATGATTATCTCAGCTTTGGCTTTTGGGATCTGTATAGGTGGATCCGCAGCGCTTGCATCAGGCGAATGCTATTACCTATATAAAGCCAAAAAAACCGCCCCGCTTCAACTGCATTTGGGGATGATAAAAATTAATGATACCTGTAGCTCAGGGCCGCACCAAACGCAGCTGTCGGACAGGCTAGCGCAAAACGGTTGGAAATTGATGCAGATAGTCAAACAATATCCTGAAATTGACGGAGTGAAGTTCAAAAATGATTTGGGTGAGTTCTTTCTTAAATATTAAGCCGCAAACCCTTATCCTTTGGGGCGCCGCGATCATATTGCTTTTGATAATCAGCGCGTTGGCCCTGATAATATGGTCGGTACCAGATCCACGCGTTTTCAATGAAAATATTGAGAAGGTTTTTTTGGAAAATGATTTTTCAACCCAAACAGAAATCAAACTGCTGGAAGTTTTAGCCTCATCGGGCAGCCTTTTTGAAAGTTCGATCAGCCTCTATTCAAGCATTATTTTCACGCTGGTTATCATCACAATTTCTATGATGGTGATAAGTTTTGGCTCTTTGATGTCCAACATACATCTGCGGCAGCAATTCGTTGCGCTGAAAAACAGCGCACTGCAGGTGAATGGGATCGAGCTGAGCCGAGCCGAAAATTCGGTAAAAATAAATGGCGATTGGCTGCACTTAACCAAAGGCAGCATGGAAACGTTAAGCGTGCTTTTAGAAGCGACATTAGACGGTGATTTTCTATCCGGCTTAGATGTTGAAATTTTGGTTTCGGGGAAAAATGCCGCCAATTGTGAGGATGCCGCGGGCGTGATGCGGATCAAAAGGCTGCGCGACAATATCGGAAATCAGATTGTCGCGCAGCATCTCATTCAAAATATTCCGGGCAAAGGCTACCAGATCAAAGTGTCCAAAAATAATATTGTGATCAACTGACGTACCTGCTGGCAGATGTTTGACTTTAGACGCCGGTAAATAACACTCGCCCTCAGACGGGATATATCAGTTCATTTTGAATGAATTTAAGGGTGAGGCATCTGGATCAGCAAAGCTGCAAGACATACAGATTGTCATCAAAGGCGCAGATCATAGATTTTTTAACGCATCTTTCAAAGCGCGCTTCCAAATACCAGAGTGATCAAAGGCAGGCCAATGTCATCTCCTGCGCAAATAAACGCATGCGCCGGTTCATCCGGCGCTTGTCTGAACGGATCAGATAGATAAAAAATTCTGGCATACTAAACGCGGGCAAAATCGGAACAAGCGCGCCCGTCTGCAAATTATCTTTCAAGATGAAATCGGGCAAATTGGCGATGCCCTGGCCTTGAAGCGCCACATGCAACAAAAAATCTCCGCTATTGCTGTTCAACGCTGGCGTAAACTCAATCGGATATGTTTTGCGCGTGGCCGTAGAAATCAATGGCCATCTTCCGCGCTTAGCGGCGCCAAAATGAAGCAGCTGATGCTCTTGCAAAGCCTGCAGATTATTTGGCTTGCCCCATTTGGCCAAATACGCAGCCGAAGCACAAATATGATGCCGCATAATTCCAATTTTCTCGGCAACAAGGGCTTGGTTCAATTGGGGTGTGATACGAATGGCAAAATCATAATTATCCCGTTCAAGGTCAACCAGTTGATCGTCGAAATCGACCGTCAATTGAATTTCAGGGTATTTCTCTATGAAGCCCATCAAAGCTTCTTTAAGAAAGGAGATCCCGAATTCCCGCGGCAAAGATACCGAAAGCGGCCCAGATATAGCCGCATGCGTGCTGCTGAAATCAGTTTCGATTTCTTCAAAATCATGAACCGCTCGCAAAGCCCTCTGGTATAATTCGCGGCCCGTTTCAGTCACGTTCCAGCGCCCCGGTGCACGATCAATCAACTTTGCTGAATAGCGGTCTTCCAAAAGGTGTAATCGCCGGCTGACCGCTGATTTTGCAATATTGAGCCGATCCGCTGCTTTTGAAATGCTGTGATTTTCGACAATCACCGTGAACAGACGCAAATCTTCCATTTGCCCCATTTTGTTCTCCTTTTTAGACCACCCTGCCCGTTTTTTAACACCTTATTCTTAATGTAAGAACATGGCAGATTTGGCACAACTTGCCAGTTTATATTGCCATTGATACAAAAACGGATCGGATAATATTTAGCCCTATAGGTTCTAAAATTTCGAACGAAATCGGCTAATATACTGAAAAAATTACTTTTATGATTGCCGATGAACCTAGAGAGACAGAAACACCCCAATGACGCACTATTCCCCAAGCGCCGGTTACATGACTGAAACGATACAGCGCAGCTATATCGCTTATGCCATCACGCAAAACACGCTTCCCGCGCAAGCCCATCGTATGCCGCAGATTATTTCTTTGGTTGCCGCAGAAGATCGTTCAAAACCGATCCAATTTTGGCAATTATTTTCCGTTATGGGCCAAAAGCGTATTCTGCGCATCGTCCATGATTTTTACCGCCGCGTCTATGAAGATGAGGCTTGGTTTCGCGATGTTTTCGCCCGTGTTGGCGACGCAGCCCACCATGTCAGAACCCAATCGGCGATGTGGATTGATGTGATGGGTGGCGGCTTTCATTATCACGGGGCTGAGTTCAGGCTCAACTTTCATCATCAGCATAATGCTTTCCAGCTGATGACCAAAGAGGGCGCAGCACGCTGGACAAAACTGATGATTGAAACTTTGCAGGCCTGCGATGCGCAGATAAATTATGACCCACGCATTCGCCCGAGTATCAACACATTCTTGCAATATTTTATGTCTAAATATGCGGCTGAATTTGGTTTTCAGGCCAGTCATCTCTTTGGCCCAACAAACCCAGCAGTTAGGCGAAAAATAAATTTTATGAATATGACGGATACGGCAATTGAAGCCTTGTCTGATGCTGATCTGAAAGAGGGGCTGCTGGCGCGGGGGGTCGATTTGAGCAGCAGCGAAGAAAGACAGGCATTGATCAAGAAAGCCCAAAGCCTGTAACGCCCCGCCTCGTGACGGCGTTACCATATAAAAAGGATCTATACATGCGTAGGCAAAACCCGGATCGCTCGGTTGAAGAATCCCAAACCAATGCGGCTGCTCGGCGCGCCAAGGGGGAATTTATGCGCGGTGTTAGCCAGTTCCGAAGCGCGCTGGGCAGTACCGCCTTTCCCGCTGAAGCGCACCGCTATCATCTTTACGTGGCGTTGAATTGCCCCTGGAGCCATCGCGTGACTTTGGCGCGCAATCTCTTAGGTCTGCAGCATAGCATCACGCTTGACGTGGCCTTTCCAAACCGCACCGATAAGGCTGACCCCGAGGGGCCAAACCACTGGCAATTCGCACCAGAGCGGATTGCCTCGATCAGCCAAGCTACGCTACCAGATTGCACACAGGAAACCGCGACAGGGCAAAATTTTCGACTTCTTAAAAATATCTATGCCAAAGAAGGATCACAAGAACGCTCTGTACCCGTGCTTTATGACAAGCACAGTCAAAGCATCGTTTCGAACGAAAGCGCCGAGATTGTAAGAATGATGGGCCAGAACGCAGCCGCGCTGGGCAGTGGCCTTGCCGATGCAGAGCGCATCGATCTCTACCCTGCCGATCAAGGCTTAAGATCCCAAATTGACGCGCTGAATGGCCGTATTTACGACGCGGTCAATAATGGCGCTTACAAGGCAGGTTTCTCCTCTGATCAATCGGTCTATGAGGCGGCCTTTCATAAATATTTCAATATGCTGGAAGAGTTAAACGCGCTGTTGCAGGATGGCCGCGCCTACCTGACCGGTGAGGCGTTTACCGAAGCTGATTTAAAGCTATTCCCAACCCTATATCGCCACGACCCCGTCTATTATCTTCGCATGAAGCTGAATGGTGCGAAAATATTCCATTACCCAGATCTGTGGCGATGGCTCTGCCGCGTTTATGCGCTGCCAGGAGTGGCAGAAAGCGGATCTTTGACGCATTGCCTGCAAGGCTATTTCGGGCGCTCATGGAATGGCGTTATCCCGCTTGGCCCCCGCCAGCCAAGGCCCTATCCAGAGGCCTATCATCATCCGGAACTGGCAAAGTCAGCCAAATCTAAATAGAGCACAAGACAGCAGTGAAACCCACGGCCACCAGTACCGGCTTGGGCTTTTTCGGCCCCCAAAAATCAAAATCCAACGCGCTGGGGCCAACTTATTTTTTCAGCAGGCAGCGCGTGATAAGATCTTATCAGCCATATTGGCGCGCGAGCGTGCAATAGTCCTCTGCGGCGATAGAATGACAGTTACGATAGACGCGTAAGGAGCCGTTCCGTAAGATCATCAGGGCTGACCAGCTTTGCCCGCCATGCTGCCAGTATAAGTAATTTCAAGAAGAACCCGAAACCCGTTGGCGCCCGCAGATCAACTTGGCTCTTTTATCGCCCAATCAAGGAGATAAGCATTTGATTAGTTAAGATATATAGAGTTTTATTCCTCTTAAGCCCGCCGTTTGCAAAAGGACATTAACAGATATGAAACCAACCATCCTTTCCGCACCGCATCCACGGTCTTTAGAGCTGATCTTTACGGCAAAGCGCCTTGCACAACTGCGCGATAGCTATGAGGTGATCGAGGTTTCTGAAGATGAGATTGCAAACCTTTCGCCACAAGTGCTCGCGCAGGTCCGTTATATCATCGGCCAACCCCCGCTTGACCATCTTCTGCTCGAGCAGCTGAAACAGCTGAAATGCATTTTCAACGTTGAATCAAATTTGATGGATAACATGCCCTATGACACGCTATTTGAGCGCGGGATTCATGTTGTCACTACGGGTGCGGTTTTCGCGCAGCCTGTTGCCGAATTGGCCCTTGGCCTTGCGCTCGACCTCAGCCGACAAATTACCGCCGCGCATCAAGCCTTTGAGAACGGCACCGAAAAATGGGGGCTCGAAGGCAATCCGCAAGCAAAACTGTTGTTCAACAGCAGGGTTGGCATGATCGGATTTGGGGATCTGGGCAAGGCTTTGGCGACAATTTTGACCGGTTTCAAACCACAGATAAAAATATACGATCCTTGGCTTCCCAACTCTTTCTTATCGGGGATCGGCACGCCCAGCTCTTTAGAAGATATCTTCGACAGCTCAGATATGATCTTTGTGTTAGCTGCGGTCACGACTGAGAACCAACATTTTATAAACGCCGACCTTATCGCGCGCATGCCCCAAGGCAGCAGTTTGGTTTTGCTCAGCCGCGCCGAAGTGATTGATTTCCCTGCGCTGATCAACGCGGTTGAAAAGGGTCATATCACCGCCGCAAGCGATGTATGGCCGCTTGAACCTATGCCCGCAGATCATCCCGTGCGTCAGCTTCCCGGGTTTTTAAAATCTGCGCATCGCGCCGGCGCCTTGCAGCAATGTTTTGAAGATATGGGGGAAATGGTCTGGGAAGACTTACAGCTTTTGGATCGGGGCCTTCCACCGCTGGTGTGCAAGCGCGCGCAAAGGGAAACCGCAAGCAAAATGCAAAGCAAGCCCGTTTCGGAAAATTAACCTGATCGGGCCAAGAGTCCAGATTGTTTAGAGGCGCAGCTCGGCTTCAAAAGAGTTTCCCACTATTAGATCGGCAGATACGGAATTGTCTAACACCAATCGTGCATTTGGCAGGTCATTGGCCGTTACCTTTTCTTGCGCCGCTTCTTTTGATAGGTTCCCCCACCGCGCCAGCAGGCGCTGTTTAAGAATATCCATGGGTACGTCAAGCATCGCAGTAAGATCAAAACAAGGGCGTAAATCTTGCCAACCGGGCTGATCCAAAAGCAGATAATTGCCCTCAACCAAAATGATTTCAGTTTTGCGTGAAATAATTCGCGCTGAGGCAAGCGAGAGATCCAAATCGCGGTCAAAAAGCGGTACCGCGATATCGCTGCTAGCCTCTTTCACACGGCTCAGAAGATTGGTTAACCCCTCTATGTTGAAGCTGGCGGGGGCGCCTTTGCGCGCCTGCAGCCCCAATGCGCTGAGCACCGCGTTATTGTAATGCCAGCCATCCATCGGGATGATTTGACATTGCGCATCGCGCTCTTGGTTGAACCGCGCGCAGAGCGCATCGGCAAACGTTGACTTGCCAGAGCCCGGTGGCCCAGAAATGGCGATAATCTTACGGTCTGCCGAGGTTAAGGTTTCAAGCTTGCGCCTGAAAAGGGTGAACGTTTCGTCACTCAGCAACATCGCCCGAGTCTTTTGGCTTCATCGCCCCGGTCATCATCGCCACAGCTTCTGACATTTCATATTCTTTGGGATCAATAACGCAGAGGCGCTTGCCCAATCGGTGGATATGGATGCGATCAGCCACTTCAAACACATGCGGCATATTATGCGAAATCAAAACAATCGATATGCCGCGTTCGCGCACATCCTTAATCAAATCAAGCACCCGACGGGATTCTTTGACCCCAAGCGCCGCGGTAGGCTCATCCATGATAATCACCCGCGATCCAAAGGCGGTGGCGCGCGCCACGGCGATGCCCTGGCGCTGCCCGCCCGACAGGGTTTCAACCGTCTGACCAATATTTTGGATCGTCAACAGGCCTAAATCCGCAAGCATTTGCTTGGATTGCCGCTCCATTTCGGCGTGATCAAGCTTGCAAAAAAGCTTGCCCATCAAGCCTTTTCTGCGAATTTCACGGCCTAAAAACATATTATCTGAAATTGACAATGCAGGCGATAAGGCCAGGTTTTGATAGACCGTTTCAATGCCCGCAGAACGCGCCTCAAGCGGGTTGCTGAAATGCATCTTTTTGGTTTCAAAATGGATGTCACCCGTGTCTAGTTGAATGGCGCCAGACAACGCTTTGATCAGCGTGGATTTTCCCGCGCCATTATCCCCGATAACGCCCAAAACCTCACCCGGATATAAATCAAAATCGCAATGATCCAGCGCAACCACCCGACCATATCGCTTTACAGCGTTGCGCGCATATAAAATTGGTTCCATCAGACCGCCACCTTTCTGATCCATTGATCAAGCGCAACCGCCACGATGATCAACAATCCAATCAACAAATAGGTCCATTGCGGATCCGTACCAATCATTCTGAGCCCTAAGGAAAAGACGCCAACAATCAAGGCGCCGCAAAGCGCGCCTAAAATCGAACCTCTTCCCCCGAACAAGGAAATACCCCCGATCACCACCGCGGTGATCGCCTCAATATTCGCGAACTGACCCGATGTTGGAGAGACAGAACCGATCCGCCCCACCAAGACCCACCCGGCCGTGGCGCCAGTAAACCCCGACAGCATATAGACAGAGATCAAAACCCGTTTGGTTCGAACACCTGACAATTCCGCAGCATCCGGATCATCTCCCACAGCATAAACATGCCGCCCCCAAGCCGTATGGCGCAGCACATAGGCCAAAATGATCGCCAGCACGATCATCAAAATCACGCCATAGGTAAATACCGCGCCATAAATTTTAAACTTGTTGCCCATGAATTGGAAAATCGGCGCGCGTTCGGCAATATCAGCGCCGCGGATCGTTTCATTGGCGGAATAAATGAAATTCGACGCTAGAAAAATCTGCCATGTGCCCAAGGTTACGATAAAGGGAGGCAAACGCATGATTGCCACCAACACGCCGTTGATCGCCCCCATTAACGTGCCCGCCGCCAAGCCACAAATCAGAGAGATTTCCGGCGGTAACCCGTAGCGAAACGTAAATTGCCCCATGATCACCGATGAAAAAACCATGATCGCGCCAACAGAAAGATCAATACCAGCGGTCAAAATCACCAAAGATTGGGCGAGCGCAACGATGCCAACAATCGCAACCTGTTGTAAAATCAATGTCAGCGCGAAAGGGGAAAAGAACTTACCACCAAGCAGTAACCCAAAGATTGCCAGAGAACAGAGCAAAACCACCAATGGAACCGCAGCCGGCGTTTGCCTCAGCCATAAGCGAACCCTATCAGACAACGTTTCTTCTTCGATAAACGCCGAAACTTCCTCTGCAGTGGGATCTAGCCCAAGGCCTTTTTCTTCGCTGATTGACACCGCTTTGCCCCCGAATTGCCATTTTGGTTATGGCATAATTTTATTAAGCCATGGACGATGCACGCACCGCCCATGGCAAAGTTTACAAAGATATCGCTAAAGATCCAGCTTTGATGTTTCTAGCGATCTTATCCCCAGCACAGATCTGTGCCCTTAGCCGTGTCGATCGAATCAACACCGGCAGCAGGCTTATCGGTCACCAAAGATACCCCGGTATCAAAAAAGTTCTTACCCGGAGTTGGAGAGGGCTTGGATCCATCATCGGCCCATTGTTTAATCGCTTCAACACCCAATGAGGCCATCAACAATGGATATTGCTGCGAGGTGGCGCCAATGACACCGGCTTTAACATCCGCAATACCCGGGCAACCGCCATCGACAGACACGATCAAAACATCGTTTTCACGGCCAATCGCTTTTAGCGCCTCATAGGCACCGGATGCGGCTGGTTCGTTGATCGTATAGACAACATTGATCATCGGATCTTTTGCCAATAGGTTTTCCATGGCTTTGCGGCCACCTTCTTCATTGCCGGCTGTTACATCATTGCCAACGATCCGGCTATCAGTTTCATCCCCCCATTTATTGGGGTCACCCAAATCGATTCCGAAACCTTGCAAGAAACCTTGATCGCGCAAAACGCCAACAGAAGGCTGGCTCACAGCCAGGTCCAACATACCGATTTTGGCATTTGCCGCATCAGCACCTAAAGCCGCAGCGGCCCATTTGCCGATCAATTCACCGGCTAGGAAGTTATCTGTTGCAAAAGTCGCAT
>ENA-UOYH01000360-UOYH01000360.1-marine-metagenome-genome-assembly--contig:-NODE-360-length-17324-cov-5.678553_pt1 | contig 17324 bp, 12 predicted proteins | sample MGYA00238175_ERZ767261 | MGnify/ENA primary metagenome ERZ767261 (study PRJEB28946, sample SAMN06267185) | marine metagenome | isolation source: Columbia River Estuary | place: USA:Columbia River Estuary...
CATTCCAAAATTGCTTTCATCAAATCACATCCTGGCTTTCATTTCAGTTATCTTCGAAAAAGGACAAAATTTGTTATTGTACGCAGCTGCACCGAGCTCCAGTAGGGTATGAACTTAGGAGATGAAATAACATCAAGTATTTTTCTTTTATTTTATATGATTAGTGTGAAATACATGTGTTAATCATAATCATTCATCACTGTTTTTTCCATTTTCTTCGCTGTTAGATTCGTGAACACTATTTTCTTCATTAGTGCTTCCATCATCTATGTCTGAGTCACTTGATGACAAAGAAACACCGAACTTCAGTTTTTCTTTAATTTTTTTGTATTCGCGTTCAGTGTTTGCAATCTTTTCATCAAATTTTCGATTCACTACTACTATTTAGAGAACAACTTTGTTTTGAGAAAGCATATAGGGTTAGGGGTTAGTACATGTAGTACTGTTAACTTTGGTGATACAAGTTGTATAGAAAACATTTATTTTTGATTAGCGAGAAATACACGTGGGAAATACATGTGTTCATCATAATCATTCATCACTCTCCTAGTCTAATCTTTTATTTTCTTCGCGGAGACTTACGTGCTGGACCAGCTTGTTTAACAGCAAGCGTTTCTCGCTTGCGTTTGGCCTTGTTAACAGAAACACCACCATTTTTCTCATTCTTTTCGGCTTCTTCGCTTTCATATCCTTCCTCATCACTTCCATCTTCATCCTTTCCATCATCAACTTCTCCCTTTCCATGACCAACTTGTTCCTCATCACTTCTATCTTCTTCCTCTTTATCAGCAATTTCTTCCTCCTTACTTTCATCCTCGTGATCACTTTTGTCTTCATCCATTTTGTTATCATCATCTTCAGATTCACTTGATGCTGATTGAACATGTCCCTCTTTATTACCACCTACTACTGCATCAGAAACAGCGTGATTCGACTCATCCCCAGATGATGCAATTTTTGCGGTAGGATCATCATCACTTGAGCTGTCCTCTGATGATGCAGATTTGTTTTCCTCATCATCATCGTCAAGGTGGTCATTTTCTTGAAAGGCTTCACTCAACGACTTCCAAACAAAGGCTATCATGCCACCTGTATGCTTTTCTGTGTAGGATGAAGCCCACCCTGATTCACTGCAATATGAGACGATATCTTTCACTTTTTTCTCGGTCTCTTTGCTCACCCGGAATACAAGCGCACTATCTTTGAGGCAAGATGGATGTATGGTGGACTTGGATCCTTGGCTCCAGTTCATTAAATCGTACAGAACTTCTATATCATAAAATTGCAAGGGACATAGGCCGTCCACAGTGCACTTCACCATGATTACTCGTCCTGGTGTGTTTGGTTTGGAGAGTTCACATTCTTTGACACCCGTCTTTGTGTTGGTATTCTTTTTTTCCCAACCCTTTTGGTGAGAATAAAGATCTTCAGGTGTAACCCCGAAGCTGGTAGCCGTTGATGAAATAAGAGTTCTGAGCCCTTCTATTAGCACAGTCAGTTCGTTGAATGCTGTACTTGCACCACCACCATGCTCAATTTCAGTCTTCATTTTGTTCTTAACTTTGTCAAGCTCACGTTGTTTAATAGTCAAACTTTTGAACAAAGGATTAGACTGTTCAATGAGCAACTGCTTCAAATTGGCTGGTTCTTTCACTTGGTTGAGCTTATTGAGAAGTGATTGATCTGTTGAGACAGAGCTTTCTTTCACAGCATGAAGTTCCACTGGATATCCGGATATCCAAAAGAAAAAAAGTTTAGATTGAGTACATGCGTGCAAATGTAGAAAAGTATTTTTTGAAAAGGTGTGATGTACGTACTGTTGTACTTGGCGCTTTCTTTCTTTTCAATTTCGTCACATTTTTTTTTGGCACGGGCAAGAATTTTTGCCTTTTCTTTTGCCACTTTTCTCTCGCGTTTTTTTTTGTCTCTTGCTTCTTTTTCACGTTCGTCCGCTTTCCTTTTTTCTTCTTTTTCCTTCTCCTCCTGTTGGCGAAGAAGTTCCTTGTTGTATTCTTCTTTGATTTGTTCGATATCATGGTCCCATGTTACTTTCTCTAGACATGTTCTGATCTTTGTGAGGTTTTGCTCGGTTGCGTTATCTAAAACGCTCAAGCGTTCAGGCGGTTTTGTTGCAAGCCATTTCGCGAGTTCCATTCGTTTATTGAAAGTCAAAATTCGGTCCAAGAATAGGAAACGTGCTTCGGTGTTATTGATGTCATCTTCCCAAACTGCTGGTGGTGGTGAAAGATGCATGTCATTCCAAGTTTCTTTCTTCACAAATTTAACCCATTCCATTTCGTCATCATGAACCTTTTTTTTGGTGGTTCTATCTTTCTTCCTCGGGATCCTTTGAGAAGGTTTTGGCGATGGCTTAGTTGGAGTTGCGGAATCCCCATGTGTTAACGCTCCTTTTGCCTTCGAGCCGCTTTTAGATTTGGGTGCCTTCGCTGGTGACAGTCTTGTCTTTGTTGTTCCGATTTGTCCAATATGTACCAGAGGTCGTTTTTCAACTCTATCTTCCGTCCTGTATTGTTTTGCAGCTCGACAAACCTCTCCAAAGTATGAAAACATCGGATCGCTATTGTTTTCGAAGACCACTAAAGTCATAAGATTGAGGGCAACGGGTAGATCTTCACTCGATGGTTGCTCGAAGAGAAGGTCCGAGAAAAAATTGATAAATTTTTTTGGTTCGTCTTCGTCGAACTCTTCTTGGACGCATCGCATGTGCCTCGGTGTTTTGGGATAGGCACTGGGATTATGCTCCTGCCATTCTGAAGTTGGTAATGAGCCGTTGTCAACCAAATAACCCACCGAAAAAACTGGACTCTCAATGCGCATATCATACGTTTGGACAAAGCGAATCATACAAGCGACAACGTGGGGAAGGAGGAGAGATTTGTTCTTTTGACCTTCCTGAACTAGAGAAGTGAGAAGGAGTTCATTCACATCCCTTGGCACTAATTTGGGTGCTTTCGGTTTCGAATCCTTCTTGTCTTCGATTAGTGTACTGGTAGGGGCGAGCTTGATCAGTTCCTCTCCTATCCACTTCACCATGCCTTTGATTTCTTTGTTCTTGTTTTGATTCTTGTTGTAACTATCGTTAAAAAATTCCAACTTAGGGATGATGTTGATATCTACCAATTTTGGGAATACCCCAACAGAGCGCAAGATAGGAACCAAACCATATTCAAGTCCACGGAAGATCAGTTGTTCTAAGTATGGCTTCTTCACTTTAGTCGTACTTAGTCCTGAGTAGTATGACCAATTGTTGAAAATCAATTTGGCATACTGAGCCATAAGAGCATGTAAAGAGCCTGTTTGTGAAAGAAAAAGGGAATTATCAGGTTTCAGATGAAAATTTTCAAAATGCAAAAAATTAACCAATAATAGAAAATCGTACCAAGAATTTTAATCACGGACTGATAATCTCTTCCAGCTTTAGTAGTTCCGATATTTGTAAAGACAGCACCAAATTCAAGTCCCATTTTCTTGAAATGGTCTTCTCTCACATCCCATTTTTCGCATATCACCGTTTCAGCCTCGATTGAAAGGTATGCATTGAAGAGGGTTAGAACGAAATCAAGCATTCCTAGCATCGGGGTGGATTTATGACAGATGCCAAAGCTTTTGGTATCATATGTTTGGTCGTACTTCTCCCGATAGGCTGCATGCACTCTTTTAGTCGTATTGCAATCTCCTTGACTATTGTGAAAACGTAAGTAATAATTCACGTGATTGATTCTTGTATCGTCAAGAATGACCTCATCCAGTGGTTTGTCTGAATACGCTGACATGATATAGGCGTAGACGGTTGGCACGAGTATTGCAGCGTTGACGGTATCAGGATTGAATCTACTCAACCTCCCAAACTCCCTTCCGACGTCTACTTGGTTGGATGCAATGCTAGGTAGGAACGGTGGATTGATCCACTCTGGTGCAGGAGTTTCTTTTTTGATCTCCTGATGAGCTTCGGAATCTTTGGGAACATGAAAGTGACCTTCTATCGGTTTGCAGCGAAACAGTTCGATGACATTCTCAAGTGCACCCTCTTCAAACGGATCTCTCAAATATGATTGATATATGGGACTTTTGAGGAGTGACGCCATTGGGTAAGCCTCCTCAAAACTACCTTCATATTTTTGAATTTCACTTTCGTACTCCTTTTTTTCCTTCTTGTTGAGATTAGTAGGATTTTCGTCCTGAAAGTGAACTCTGCGTGTTGCTTGGTCCATTGTGACATTTGACATGAGTTTTCCCATGAACTCTCCCATGAGAGCCAATGGACATCTGTAAACTGAACGTCTTTTATTAACAGATGTTGCATAGCTCCTGCCCCTCAGATGATATGAGGCTTCACATCCGTTGAGACCACCTTGTTTGAAGTAAGAGACGCTGGCCGAGATTAGCCTTGTGTTGTCGGGTTTCGCTTGATTGAACGTGTGGGCGTATATTAATTTACGGAATTCAGGTCCTTCAATATCAGTTGCTTTTCCCACAGAATGATGTTCGAAATGTTCCGCATCAATTGTATCAGGATGGACAAAGCCATCATGAATATCAAGCTTGCAAGCTAGAGTTCGAACGATGGATCCGGTGAGACGATGTAATCCCTCTTCAGCACTTATGGTCCAATCGCCTGGTCTACCCTTGTTTTGGACGAGAGTTAATACCTCGGCATAAAGAATGTGAAGGTCTTGATCCCAGGTTATAGTGCTCCCATCAATTTCACTGAATGCGAGGACTCCTTTGAGACCTTGAACGGTGTATGGATCCAGTGTTAGATAGTCTCTCCCGCCATCGGTGTCGAGCCAATTGACGAAGGCCCCTTCGTCGAACGCATCACTTGGAGGACTGAATTTTGCAAAAGTCCTTGTCGCCACATCTTGATTAACCACCGCCGGAACAAGAGGTGCAACACTGTTATCTTCTTTCGAGATGGACTCATTCTATGAATTGGTTGAAAAATTACAAATTGATAAAAGTTAACCAAAATATAATTCATAAAGTTTATCGAACGAAAGAAAAGAGACCTTTGACATTCATGGTCAGGTGTTTCATTGGTCGAAAATTTGCATTTTGAGAATTCTCAACCAATTGACAATTACAAAACGCACCTCATTACTTTGGTAGAACACGAGTTCAAAATCTTTATCCATAACGCGGTCATGACCAGATTGAAATTTCATAGGATCTCCTGCCAAATTGTTTGCAATTTCAAGTGCAACATTTGCATCTATTCGGTTGTGGTTGACGTAACCATACTGAAGGCGTAGTACGTTTTCTTTACCATTGGATGAATTCACATCATGAGTGTTACCCATTGGAAGAAGGAAGGGAAGCATACCATGGTTAACTTTCAAATTTGTCTTGCTGAAGTTATCTTCACACCATGCTAAAGTTTTGTGGATTTCATTCTTCTTAGTAGGCAATTCTTTATTGATCCACTTAGAATTGAGTTTCCAACCGCTATCGAAAGTTGCTTCGTCGCCTGGTATTATTACATGAACAGAAATCATATTGTTAGCAAGATGAAAACACGTCAATTAAATAGTCAACCATTTGAAGAAGACTCACTCATCGTTGTGATGTTGTCAAATGGTAATAACGATAAAGCTAGAACGCCTTGCGGAGGTGGATGCACCTTCTATGAGTGATTGGCTAGACGGCTGCGAACTGGGTTCACTAGATGGTTGGCTAGATGGCTCACTGCTGGGCTGAGACGATGGTTGCGACGAGGGTTGGCTCGACGGCTGGCTAGCAACGGCAATGGTGATGATGCCGCAGCAGTTGGTTTTTATGTTGTAATATTTGAGTGGATGATTTTTTGCACCTCCTCATGCAAAAATTCGTGTAAGAATCGAAATCATAAACATACTAATTCCTTTGCATGTAATATCTTAAATGCGTTGATTCTTGATGCATGCAGCAGATGGCGATGGAAGAAGAACTCTGCTTGAGTATACTGATTCCATCGCATGTGATGTCCATTCCTCTGTATAAGTAGTAGCAACCTACCCAGCAGCTGTTAAGGCGTTAGCAAAATCCTAGGATGATTTTTTGCATTTTTGTCATCGCTTCATCTCAACGGCTGCAGCTGTCGGATTTTTTTCGACGGCTGGCGGCATATCTATGTTGGGGATCTTTCTGCATTTGTCAATATAGTAATTCCTTTGTACAGAGATGGCAGATGGTTGACAGCTTTTCGTCAGCTGGTGGCATGTCTAAATTATGGATCTTCTGAATTTGCCAGTATACTAGTTCCTTCGTACACAGTTTCTAGTTGGATTCTTGCACATGCTTCATTGCACTTTTTCACCGCTCATAATTCCTCCAAAGAACAAAAACTATCAGCTTACACACTACGTCAATCATCATGCCTAAGTCATCCACAACATCAAACAAGAAGCAGACCAAGTTGGAGCAAAAGTCCTCCGATAAGAAGCCGCGAATCGTGTCATCATCGTCGTCCGATCGCAAGCGGAGCAAGTCTTCTACCTCCGGTTCGCGTGGGCGTAGCGGGTCTTCATCACGCGATCCTCGTCGCGGGGATTCGACTTCGTCTCGCAAATCTTCGGCCGATCGCGGCTCGTCGAGCGGCGCTCATCGTTCTTCGTTTGCTCGTAGTGGCTCATTGAAGACGAGTAGTCCCCGTTCCCCTTCTGCTCGCAGTCGTTCCTCTTCAAAGAGCGGATCATCCACAGGTCGTAGCCATTCATCCTCTAAGCGAGATGGCGAAAGACGCTCATCGACTTCATCTACTGCTCAGCGCGGATCTACGGCAGGGAGGAAGTCTTCAACCAAGGAAACAAAACTGGGTTCTCCAAGCAAGCGAACTTCGTCCTCGACGATGGACAAGGTATCCCCATCCTCAAAACGTTCCAAATCTGGATCCATCAAGAAGGCAAATGAGAAGTTGCTTAGTCCGACATCTACTGTTACCACAGTATCCACGTTCACAAACTCTCCTACTTCCTCTCATGCAACGGCGAAATCCTCCAAGTCGAACCGCAGTCGTGATCTGAAAGCGAGCAAGAGCATGAAAGCTCTCACCATGCCATCCGACTCAACCCCTTCCAAGCCGCTTCTCAGTCCTCCCAAGATTGTTATCACGACACCCATCGATTCAAAGAATACTATTGACTTTCTCAATTGCAGCTGGACTAACAAGTATCATCTTCAGGCTCTATGGGAAAAGAAAACGCCTAAACAGTCTGATAAAGCGAAGAAAGAATTTGCTGAATCGCACTTGAGGTCTCAACTGCGGCAAGTAATCCATGCCCATCCTCCTTCTGACATGAAGATGACGTACATACAAATTTGTGGTCTACTCTCAATTAAGCCATCTACGGATTTCTTCAAGACTCCTAACAAAGGGAAAGATGGGCTTGAGGACATGATCTGGGAGAATCGCACAAAGCTAACCAGGATTGAAAAAGGGTGAGTATTGTATGGATGATAATTTATATTTTGCAAATTTTCATCTCGAATTTTTTTTTGTTGAAAAATTGCAAATTGTAATTTTTCAACCATCAAACATTTATCATTTTTTATAAACCATATTTCAAAATCGAACTTCGACGAAAGATCTCATATCTTATTCATTCTGTCTCTTTCATCATCAAGAATGGACAACATGTTTTCGACTCCAAAGAAGTCATTAAATTTTCCAGAACAAAAAGTTGAAGTGGTTTTTGGTAATACCAATAGTGGTGAAACCAACAGTGGTGAAGTAATGGAAGAAGATGATAACTACACTTCAGTGGCCGGAAGCGATACGGAAATCAAAGAAAACAACAATGATTTCCACTACAATTCCTTTTCTGATGATAACTCTGAAAAGTCAAAACATAGGTTAGTGGTTGATATTCTCAATTTGCAAACTTTCAACCAGAATTTTTTTACTCATACAATAATACCAGTCATTTTTCTATGAAAAGTGACAATTGCGATGATTCTCTATCTGACCAATTCAGCGGCAACGAAGATGATGGAAGTAAGAATGCGGGGTCCCATGATGGAAGTAGAAATGGAGCAGAGTCAATGGATGAAGGCGGAAGTGGAGATGAGACAGCTGATGAAAACAAAGCTGAGGACGACGAGTCAGATAGAGAAAGCAAAGTTGCAAGCGATGATGAGCGTAGTTATACTTCCAAAAAAGGTAAGACTCCCAACAAGAATATCAGTTCTGACGAGGAAAGCGATGGTTTTTATAACAATGATGCTGAGGAAGTAGCGAAGCAGAAAGAGAAGTTTGCTACCCTCAATGAGAATGGTTTGGATTTTGTGGTGACAAAGGGTATATCAGATGGTGAAAGGTTGTACTTTGTTGTCTCGTTGGGTGACACCGTTTGGTATAATCCAGTGAAGCCCATCAAGCTCAATCTTGAAATGATGTACGAGAAAAAGAAATCCAAGGTTCCGTTTTATGTGGAACACCTTGGCGAGCACAAACTACGCGTTGAACACAGTGTGACCAACGAGATGGTATTCCCTCCTGCCAAAAAGTATCCCAAGAGTCGTTGGACCACAGTTATTGCAACGAGCCCGATCAATCCTCAAGAAGAGTTAATGAGCCACCTTAAGAAGTTTAGCACTCACTTCAAGAAGCTTCATAGCGCGTCTCTCGTGCCATCTCCTGGTCAACGTTGGATGAATTACACTCTCAATAGTGGGAACACCAGGGTCATTGAGGTTTGCAAGAACTACATGGGAGATGACGACAATGTAGTTATTGATCGCATCAACAAAGAATTGATTGATCTAGGAAACAAGCCTCACAAGTACTCCTATAATGAAACCCTTGACAAGTTTCTTCCGGACTACTACATCAAGAAATTTGTCCAGGATTTCCTGAATGCCACCTCCTGGGATTCAATCAGTGAAAAAGTGAAGAAGATTTGCTACAAGGGTTACCCTAATCGCCAATTGCCTGATTGGAACAAGATTAGCATCTAAGGACGTGGGACACATGGAGAATAGGAAGAAACAAAGACGGGCTTGTATTTTTTGTTGGGCTTGTATGAAATTTTTGTCAAGAGTTGTATTTTAAAATCTCTAAGTTTTATTTCATACCAACTTAATTCTGTATCCCTAACATATCTTGTATTTTCAATTCTTTGATCAAACAACAAAACTTCAGGTAAGAACAATACTGTTAATTTCAAGGACTGCAAACAAAAGAGAAAAATTGTGTCATGTGATTATTAATTGTACCTCAAATTCAAATCACTGATTATTACTTCTTGTCTCCCGCAATTAACAAAGGACCAGTAATGATTGACCTCATTTATTACACGAAGCTTGTTGGATTTCGAACCATTACTGGGCTTGCAGAGGAGAACGAAATTGATACAGTTTATGTACGCTTTGCTAGCGAAGACAAAGATCGTATGTTCGACTGCCTGAAGCCATCTGACATGTTGAGCTTGAAGTACATCATTGGAGAGCGTAATCCTCGTATTGTGGGATGGAGACTTCATCATCATCACAGGAATGAAAATGACATGGCTATTGCAAATGAAATCATGAATTCCAGTGAGAAGATCTAATACCAACAATGTAAGTATTTTTTGTGTTACGTGAATCAGAATTGGATGATAATTTACAAATTGCAAAAATTCATCCACATTCTTTTCCCAGCAACATCCAACACTAAACAACCAAAATACAATCATGGCGAATAAGAGAAAAAGAAGATCCAAAGCTACACATTCGACAAGTAATCTACGAATGCAAAAGAGTCGTACCAATCAATCTGACGAAAAAAGAAAGGCTGAGAATGAGAAGAGCAAATCTCAGATGAAGAAGACTCGAACTGAAGCTTCAGAACAAAAAAGAAATGATCAGAAGAAGAAAAATGCAATTAAAAGAAAGAAGAAACGAGACAGTCAAACAGAAGAAGAAAAAGAAGCTGTCAAGAGAAAAGATAGGGAGCGAAAAGCAAAAAAGGAAGAGGCTAAAGAAAGGGAACTGAAGAAGAAGGAAATGGAAGAAGAAAGTGACGAAGAGGAATGGTTAGATGAAGAAGATGATGAAGAATTACTAAGTGATGAGACAATTCGGAAAGCAACGGCGGAGGCGTTGAAATATCTTCATCAAACACACATCAATGGTACAAACTTACACCAAGCAAACGTATGTTTAGTATGTGATTGTTTTATCATTGGAACTGAACCTGTGAAGAGATTGAACAAAAAGCGGTTGAGCCTACATAAGGAGAGACTTGGAGTTGAAAATTACCAGAAGTTTTACAAGCTGAAGGAACTACCCGAAGATTTACGCAACTACTACAAGGTCGAGGACTATCCAGCTATGTTACTTTCTCCACGGGCAAACCTGAATGATAGTGGTTACTCGTGTTGTGCAACCTGCGACAATTCAATGAATAAGAGAGATAGAAAGAAAAAACCACCAAAACTTTCCATTGCCAACGGGTTTGTTATTGGCGAATTTTCAAAAATAGAATATACTGATGACAATGGTAAATCATGCGTGTTCAATGCGGAAGATTCATCGCAACTGACTGAAGTTATGCGTGTATTGCTGGCTCCTACACGAACTCATGGCTATGTGATGGCTTTCACTGGTGGGAAACACAGGTCTATCATGGGTCACTATCAGTTTTTTGAGATGGACCAAACAAAGCTTGGAGGAGCAATTAACCATATTCGTCACAATGAAAAATGTCAGCATGTGTTTTGTATGCTCTCGGGAAGAATGACCCCCCAGCAAAAATATCTCTCAAAAGAGAGATGTAAGGTGGATACAAGTTTATATACCGCATTATCAACATGGTTTATTGAAAAATCCGGTCATAGGGGATTTGCAAAAGTTCCTATCCCGGAACAATGCCCCCAACCAGTTATTATTATGGACGAAGATACGACAAACAATCTTGATGAATCTGCATCAAAAGAAGTTGAAGAATCTTTTGGTGGCGGGTCCTATCATTTTTCTTCAGTTCAAGATCCAAACCCTGACAATTCTGTATACGAAAATGGGGAGAAATTCACTATGGCAATGCTAAAAAATGCAAATCCAACATTGTTGGTATATGGAGGAAAGTATGCCAACACAGCGGAAATTGAACTCGAAAATCTGTTACCATTTGCATTTCCATATGGTGTTGGGACTCCTAAGCAAAAACGACCAAATCATGTTTCCTTTCAGGCATGCATCCAACGCTATATGCGTGTAGCCATGCTCCAATTCATGCGGGGTGACGTCATCTTAGTTATGAATCACATCTATGGTCGTCAAGTGTCATACCAGAGCGGTGTTATGACAAGTAGATCCAAAGTCGGCGGTGAAAGTCTAGGAGAACAATTTTCCAAAATCCCCGTTGAGGAGTTGCAAGCTGCAGCCGATGAGAATGATCCCCAATCATCACCGATGGTGAAAACATTGATGAAATCGATATTCACATCATGCAAAGCACTTGGCCATACACCAGAAGCTGCACAATTTGCAAGACGGTGTTGTTTTTCCATGCAAGATTATTACGGGCTGAATAGTGTGTTTCTTACCATCACACCCGACGATGAGTGCAATTTCAGGATCAAGCTATTAACCAGGCCTGGCGAGGAGGTGAGTTGACTGTTTATGCAATTTAGTTGAAAAATTGCATTTTGCAACAAATCAACCTTTGGTTGAAAAATTGCATTTTGAATAAAATCAACCTTTGGTTGAAAAATTGCATTCTGAAATAAATCAACCATTTTGTGAACCCAAACCAAATCATCTCTAACAATGTTATTATAACCTCAGGTTGAACTACCAGATCTTATCTCTTCAGATTGTATTGCTGATTTGAAACTTCGCAAACAGATACGAATGGATTACCCAGGAGCATGCTCCCTCGAGTTTCAAAACATCATGGACATTGTCATCGAAACACTCTTCAATTGGGACACAAAAAATCAAGAGGCCAAGGGCCCTGGGATTTTTGGAACAGTTGTGGCGTTTGCACCAGCGGATGAGGAACAAGGTCGCAAAACTTTGCATCGCCACATTCAGATATGGGTGAAAGAGATCGATCGGAAGTTAAGAAAGGATCTTTTTCAGGAGGATAAAGATGAACAGGAAAAAGCGAGAACCAAGTTTCAGAATTATATCGACAAGATTATGAGCACAACATTCGGACCAGATCTCATTGTGCCAACATCTTGCTCTGATGCACCCCCTCAGACGTTTCGTGATGCACGTCATCAGAAGTTGTGTGAGAGTACTGATGGACAAGTGATCAAGTGTGGCCCTCAAGACAAGATGATATCGCCAGATACACTTATCAATCATTCACTTATGAAATGGCGGAATCATGCATTGAGTGACAGCATGAATCACAACCGTGACGATACTTTTCTCCCTTTGAAAGCTGCGAAGATTGATATGGCAGCATACTGCTATTCATACCACATGAATGGTGGGAGCAATGAGATTACTGATGACTTCTGGGCAGAGAAGAATATACGGCAATTATATCTTCACAAAAGGTTTGATCATCATGGATATACACACCGCCATTCCTGCTTCAAAAAAGGTTGTGAATGCCGTTTTATGTTTCCTTTTACTACGTGTTCCGAAACCTACATTCACGAGGACAAAGGTTGCGAAAATGAGAATGAAATCATATGGCATAATTTAGATTTGAATGGATCTTACAGGAAGATGGCCCCATGGATGGTAATCCCTAAACGAAAAATGGGCTGTCAGTACGTGAATGTTCACAATCGTACACTATCGGAAATTTTCAATTGCAATACGAATGTCCAGGTTGGGGATCCGTTTCACATGTATTACATCACCTTGTACAATCTCAAGTCAACTCAAGAGGAGGATAGCGAGCGGAGCAGGCGAGTTGCCCAAACAATTACGAGAAGATTGATACGAATCCAAGATGAAATTCGCGCTGGACTCCGTGATAAATGTGATGAGGAGGGTGACTTTGTTGAGGGTTTGTGTAGAATGCTTGGTGGAATGTATGCCGCGACATCTCATTATGTTGTCAGTGCGACTATGGCCCATCTTCTCATTTGTCAAGATGGAACAAGATTTAAATTCTCTCATAACTTCTCAGATCTTCTTGTTGGCCAAATGGAAGCATCATTAGAAGACAAACCAGTGGATTTTCGCGTACGAGTGAATCGTAACAAAGGGAAGAAGATTGCATGGAAGGATTCTTTATCAGATGATTATATTCATCGTCCATCTGGAAAGAAGCACGGAAAGAATTTTGAGGATATGTGTTCTTATGAATTGTCGAGGAGCTACAAGAAGAAATACCTTACCTTTAGTCAAATTGGGAAAATACAAAAAAGATGCGATGAACTAGATACTGACGAAGAAGATGAAAACCTTCTTTCTCCTCTGGAAAGTAAATTCTCTGGCAAGAAATATCCATTCAAGAGTTCACATCCAGGTTCTCATTTTTCTCATCTGGCTGAACTGAGCCTTCCTGTCATTCCAAAGATATCTCTTCCCGGTGGTAAACTGTGTGACATCGAGCTTCTTAAAATGACTGAATCAGTAGTTGATGAAGCTGTTGAGGAAAATCGAGAATATTATGCGAAAATGGCGCTCCTTATGTTCTATCCGTTTCGAACGATTGAAGATTTAAAAGCTGATGGCAGTTACTGGAAGAAGTTTGAAGGTCAACTACGAATGTTCTCAAAAGACAAGAAAACTACTGAAGAAAAGAAGACCAAAAACAAAAATTCAAACATGAGATCAAAACGCCTGTACAAGTTCTGGCCAAAAGGGTTTGAAATTCTTCAAAACTTCCAAGATCGCTTCACACTGGAAAAAAAACTGAAACGAGCAAGGGATCCTATTCTTCTTCAGACGAAACTTCAACAACCAGATGCTACAGACGCAAAGAATTCAAAAAATGCTGACGAGGAACTGCTCGTTCCTGACATAACTGATCTTCTTTCAAAATTCTCGTAAGTTGAAACGGATGAATTTTTAGAATTTGTATTTTTTCATCCCATGTTTGTGTTTTTTCATTTTATTTGGTTGAATTTTTGCAATTTGTAAATTTTCATCCAATGTTTGTCTTTTTCATATTATTTGGTTGAAATTTTGCAATTTGTAATTTTTCATCCAATGTTAGTGTTTTTCATATTATTTGGTTGAATTTTTGAAATTTGCAATTTTTCATCAAATGTTTGTGTTTCTCAATTATTTTTTGTCCATTCTTTCCATAATCTTTAAAAAGCATCGAAAACGAAATAGATGATCTGAAATACACAGATGAAAGAGGTCACCAAGAAATTTTAAACAGGGAGGATTATCCGGAAGATCACTTTATTGATGCACGCTTGACTTCAGAAAAATCTTTGCTTGTTGAAGGTGGTACCTTGCACAGTCAATCGCCTAACTTTGACGATTCATCACTTCCAGGTTATGATTGTATGAATAACAACACGTATCCAATGATGATCAAATTGATAGAGGGTGCTTTAGACGGAATGGATCGTTGGCAATCACTGTTTGATACAAACACAGCATCTAGTGAGGATGCTTTGAACCCCATTCCAACTATGGCTTCTATAGCAGTCAAGGTTGCTACAGAGGATGGAACAAAGCTAGATCAAAAACAAATCGTCACATACGAGTCAATATGCTCCACATTTCTACTCCAGCTGATCAATGATGGGGAAGACGATTCAACATCTATTGGCAGCTACTTCGCAAATGCAGCGGCATCAATCTCCTCCATGCACTCAACTGGCTCTCAACAAGACATCAGCTGTGAAACTTCGTTATCTTCCAATTACGATATTTTCACAAATGATTCCGCATGTTCATCAGCTTTTGACAGCACCAATTCAGATTTCAGTTACAAAAGTCATACATCTTCATTGTTATCCCAGTCTCAAAATTCGTCTACTCAATCAGATTGTTCATCACTAGAGAGTGTTATTTCTGACTGGAGTCAATGTTCACACATGTCTTGTTCTAGTGTGACATCAAACCAATCAGATTATTCATCTTCCAGTGTGACATCGAACCAATCAGATTATTCATTATCGAATTCAATTGAACTTAATGAGGATTCCTCCTTTGACATGGATGATGAATCCCGTGCGTCCGAATCAGATAGTGCCCAAACAACTTGTAACAGTGCTTCTTCTGTCAGTAGTGACTCTACATTCACATCCAATGAGGACAAAGAACACAACAGGGTTGACGTAAGAGACAAGTTGTACGCACTTGGTGCAAAGAAACAACTGATAATGTTCCTGACTGGCAGCGCAGGAGCTGGCAAAACAACAGCTGTCAAATTGGCTCAAAGGTTTTGCTTTGAATTTTGTCGTGCAGTGAGCATACTGTGGAACAACAGAACATTCCTTTTTACAGCTTACACAGGTTCAGCTGCTTCATGCTTTGGAGGCATTACTATTTGTAAAGCAGCTTTCCTCAATAAAAAAAAACCGACATTGGATCAAGATGAAATTGATGAATGGAAAGATGTCCGGATTCTTGTAATTGATGAAATCTCCTTCATGAAAGATTCTGATATGATCCAACTGGACAGGCGCTTGAAACAGTGTAGCGGAGACAGGATTAAGCCATTTGGCGGGTATTCGGTTATATTTGCCGGTGATTTTCGTCAGCTTGAACCAACTGGTGCTAAACCAGAGCAGCTCCTTTTCTCAAGGGAAAGCGCACATGCTTGGTGTGATCTGCTTAATGCGGTCGTTATTCTTGAAAGCGACCACCGTTTCAAAGAAGATCCAGAATATGGAAAGCTACTACAGCGCATGTGGGCTGGTGATTTGACCAAGAATGATCGTAAATTGCTCAACGAAAGGGTTATTGGCTCAGAGCAGGTCCCAGTTCTTCCTCATGAATTTACTGGACTTGATGCGGTTTATGCCTGTCCTAAAAACACAGAACGCAATTCCATTTCTGCTGGAAACTTTAAGCGGCATGTCCTAAAAACACATCCAAATGTTGATAGCTTACAGGACCCACCCAACCATACTCTTATTGTTGAAGCGAACATCAAGTCATCCAAAAGCAGAAAGAATGGTCCCAAACAACATCATATTGGGGGTGCTTTAAGGCACAGAATTCTCACCACATGTGGAGATGCAAAAGTCTTAACCAGCAGCAAAAGGCATGTTGATCCAGCCTTATGCCTTTATGTTGGTGCTCATGTTTTGTGCATTATCGATAATGAAAACTTGGCAAGCAAAGTTCCCCGCGGCAATGGAACATTGTGTCGTGTAATTGGAATCAAGTTGAAAGATAATGCACTAAGCTGTCGATGGAAAAATTACTACAACAAGAAAGTAAATACAGCCTTAGCATCTGACGTTGAATGGATCGAACTCGAGCATTATCCAAAATCGAAGGAACTCAGTACACTTGAAGATGAAATCGATGAGACAAAACAAAAACAAAAACAGACAACAATTTCGAAAACAATGGAGGTGAATCTGAACAGAAAACTGTTCAAACTAGAAGAAGACCTACGCAATCATCACATGAAACATCGTTTTCGGTTGAAACCACAGAACTTTTATGTTACGGTTCGAGCAAAACCTCATTGCATGGCAGTCGAACAAGAATTCAGGTGCAATATGACACAGCTTCCTATAAACTCAAATGATGCCACGACAGGGCACAAGTTGCAGGGAATGAGTAAGGATGTGGTTATAATCTCATCTTGGCCAACAGGAGGTCTCTTCAAGAATTGGGAATATGTTGTCCTCTCAAGAGTGAGGACACGAAATGGTTTATATCTGTTTGAGGAAATTGACATGACTAAATCCTTCAAACCATCTCCTGAGTTGGCTTTCTTCTTTGATCGAGCAAGAGGAAAAGAACAGACATTTTTAGAAGAAAGAAAAAAAGCACGAAAACAAGTCTCTTTTGGATGAAAAATCTCAATTTGAAAATTTTCATCCAATCTTTGGGTTTGGTGTGATGATTTATTTGGATGAAAATTTACATTCGCAAATTTTCATCCTAGGGGTTAGATGAATGATTTGGATGAAATTTTACGTTTGCAAATTTCCATCCATATTTTCCATCTGCGACGGGGGAATCGCATGGGGTACTAAATTTAGGAATAATGTAAATTTTCATCCGCTTACTTTATGGTACATTGTTTGTATTTCAATATGATTCATTTTCGCAGAATTGTGCGACCCCACGGGTTATTACTGGCGTAACGAACGGACGGAAAGCGTGAGGCAGCCGTATCCTGGGAATAGCTCTCTCTCCTTTGGAGCTCGGATTGTTATTGTTATTGTTATTGTTATTGTTATTGTTATTGTTATTGTTATTGTTATTGTTATTGTTATTGTTATTGT
>ENA-UOYH01000362-UOYH01000362.1-marine-metagenome-genome-assembly--contig:-NODE-362-length-17288-cov-6.633839_pt1 | contig 17288 bp, 7 predicted proteins | sample MGYA00238175_ERZ767261 | MGnify/ENA primary metagenome ERZ767261 (study PRJEB28946, sample SAMN06267185) | marine metagenome | isolation source: Columbia River Estuary | place: USA:Columbia River Estuary...
TGTTGAGCTAGTCATGGCCCACAAGCTTGCAACATCCACTTTACCTTAAATTTTGCCTTGGATCAAGCATCGAGCATCGAGTTGATGTGGATCATGTACCCTTCCTTGCCCAAATCTTGACATGGGGTGTGAGAGTGGGTTGTTATTGTCGCTGTTGCATCAGAATGCCAACCATGTCCCATTCTGTCATTTTTGTACGATAATCATATGTAATAGTCCCATTTTGTAAAAAGTTGTCCCATCAAAATTGATAATAGATGCTAACCAGTTCGATGTTTCGAACAATTAGTTCGATTTATGTATGCAAATAGTTTGATATTCGAACTATTTACCATTATGTCTTAAGTCCCATCATAATTGTCCCATATGATCACACTGTTAAGATCGATATGATGGGACTATTAGATGGAACAATAACAATCGAACCTAGCAGGTTCGATAATCGATGATAAGTTTAGTGATGTACAATGAACTAGTGTTGCTTTCGAGATATCTTTTTGATTATCTCGAAAATATCTCGTTTATAAAACCAATAGCACTACAATCAATGATTAACTGTACATATCACTATATTAGTTCTGGTCTTAAATGATAAATTTATGAAAATAATCAAAGTTTGGACTGCACAATCATTTCATTATAGAATCAAAGATACAATTTGATTTCGTACTGTTATAGTGAAAGAATAGGAAATTATTTTTATATTTTAAAATGAATTAATATAAATATTGGACAAAAACGTTCATATACATGTGTCCTCTCTATCTAGTACCTGTGTTCGACTTGTGTAACAATTGTAGCGAAGTACCTCTATAGAATGAATTTAATAGCCTTTCTGTGAAAAGCAATATATAGAAAAGAACTGTTATCTGTACTTATCTATGTACAGGTGCATAATCTATGTATTATAGTCAATTAGTAGATAACTATTAATTTCATAAGTATACTGCGTTCCTTCTAGCATATAATTAGAGGTGTGTAGGTACATATGTATGTACATGTAGGTAGGTACAACGCAAAGTAATCATATGTTATTTAAGAACAGACTGACGTTTTTGATCAAAGTGTCTCACACACACAAAATCTCACGATCAAATCCTGCACAGACTAGTTAACGGACAAAATTCATGCAATCACATCCTATATATTTAACAAATTCGCTTTTTCTGCGACCAAGACAATGATGCCGTGGTGTCTCACCCAGATGTTTTGTGTTCTCACCCAAAACTTTTTGCTCCGAACCATCTTCATGTCTTATCCATCCTATTCTTGTCCCATTTTCACCAAGTAAAGTTCGATCATGGGGCCAGTGACATGACCTCACAAGCAGCAGCCAGCAGCACTGGCCACTTGACAGTAACAGTGCTCAGCCAGAGGTGATCCTCATCCACACTTGTCAACAGGCCCCACCCTTGTTGCATCACTCTGTCGCCATCATCATTGTGCCCGGCCAATGATAGCAACAACCTCGCGGTCCTTCTCCATGCATGACAACAGCGTCCTCGAGCTCCCGCCCGATCCACCTCTGCCTTCCTTCTGACCTGACCGCGCCCTCGACGCTTGCGTGAGCAATCTTCCCTCGTCGACGTCGCGCTCGATGCCCCCCAAAACGTGGACGCCGTGAGCAAACTCCGGCGCCATCACCTCCCGGGCGGTCTTCCAGGCGCACGATCGTGAGCAATCTCCGGTTGTCGCCCCGCCGACAACCTTCCTACCTACCTTTCGCCCACGCGCCCTTGCCAGCGCGCGGCGACGCCGACCTCGATCGATTCGCGTGAGCAATCTCTGCCATCGATCGCAGTCAACTCCAACAAACACGTCCACGCGCCCCCGCCGGCTCGCTGACCTCACCGGATCGCGTGAACAATCTTCGCCTTCAATTAACGTCGACGAACACAACGAATTTTGCGCGCAGTGTCTACTGCGCTCAACGGCGCAAAACCCCTCCACCTTTGCTCAACGTCCACGACAACGATTGCGTCCGACGCCATTACTGCGGCGCCACCGACGCGCGCCATCATTGCGTCCGACGCCATCACCGCAGCGCCACCGACGCGCGCCACCGCCGAATCGCCCCCGACAAACGAACCAACACCACCCGACCTATCGCCCCACGCGCGCGCCACCATCGACTCGCCCCCCCCCTACCCGTCCGAACACGCAAACGAATCCGCGCTGACTCACCCCATCTACACGCCATACTGACGCATCCACGTAACTGCAAGTGCTCTGCCACCACACAGCATTGCTGAGGCAGATCAATTTTTCCATGCCAGCTTTTGGTTGAAATTTTTTTGGTGAAGAGTGATTGGTGAGTTTGCATGCCATGACTCGGCGCATTATGATTATGTGACGGGTCAGAGTATGGAACATCACTTGTGAGCATCATCTTTAACTTACATTATCGATTGATAGCTCACACCCACCTCTTTATTGCATGTTGTTATGTATATCACTGACAAAACATTGAAGATTGACCAAGAATTTTGGAATTTCGGTAATCAGAGTACTATTCTGTCTTGGTTTAGACAAGGGGAATTCTGTCCAAGTAGGATTGGGGAGTTGATTTGCATTTGAGAGGTCACCACATGATTCCAGCCTGTGTCCTGCTACACGACTTTGCTTGAGTAGTAGGGTTAATTCCGCCCATTCGCGAAACACCTACTTTTTGCTGGCGGGACACACAAGAACGGCCAGGTTATCTGTGCTAGACCTCGATTCTGCTCCTCCTCCTTCTTTACTTTGAGACATCTTATTGCCAGGTGTCAGAAATAGCTTTTCTGGTTGACTTATTTCTAGGTGAGCTTGATGACAGAAATCCCACTCTTGTAGTTTATCTCTTTGTTGAAATGTCCTAAATAAAATCCATTATTCCTGACATCATCATTTGTAATTGTTCAAACATACGATTTTCAGTCTGTGGTGTCAATACCTCACTACCCATAAATCATGGCGATTGATAGTAAGCAGTCTGCAAGAAGGGACACAGGCAATGGACCCCGACGACAACTACTTACTCGTGCTGCGAAAAGTAGTACCCCACCTGTTTATAAAACCACCAAACCTCCCACTAAAAAGTTACGCCGCAAACCAAAGAAAAAATCACAAACTGACTCAGCTGCATCTGTAGGTGTGGATAGGGCAGGTGATCAATTGAAGAAAAGAATTCACCTATTGGAGAAACACAAGCCAGCAATCACCTTGACTGGAGGTGATCACCCTCATGACAAGTTTCCTGATGATGTAGTGGTTAACTCCATGAATTCTGGCTATCCAAGTTTGCGTCCATTTTCATCAGGGATGGAAATATTGCATGTGCATCACAGTAAATTGGACATCGAAAATCCCCCTGTCACACCAACCCTGCAGAATTGCATCCTACGCCAGGATGGCGCAATGTCACCTGTCTTTTTACAATGTGAGGATTGTACTGTTTCAGATCCAAATGGAACCAGAGTCCAACCCCCTCGTGGGAAAACCCTTCCACAGTTGAAAACCGGTGTTCGCGGAAAATCATTGTCAAATTTCCAAAAAGAAGGTGGGATTAGCCCAGAATCTCAAGGAGAAAATGCATCAACAGAAGATGATGATGATGATGACAATGATGATGACAGTAACAGTGATGATGTCAGTGTGGATCTGCTGTGTGAGAATCAAAAATCCCAAAATGAATCACAACAAGAAGAGAAAAATGTGTCAGGAAGTCAGGAAAGTCAATCAGGATATCAGAAAAGTCACAACACATTCAATAGTCATGAGGAACGAAGTAGTTGGCAGTCATCTCATTTCGCAGATACAAAGACAATCCTTCCTCTCATCAAAAATCTAGCAGCATTTGTAGTAGGCAACAAGCCAGTCAAAAGTATTTGTGTGAACAACAATCTTGACAAAGGTGGATGTGCAAGTACTACTATTTCAGCCATTCTTTCAGTCACCCATTGTGTTACAGAAAGAGCACCTGCAGACAAAGAATTCGAACCAGCTCAAAACCTTTTTCATGCTGTCAACAATGCCATCACCTTGGGTTTTAATGTGGTTGATGGGCTGAAGAATGCCAAAGATAACAATCCTGAAGATATTAGGAGTTCATGTGAAGCATGTCTCTCTGTGATTGATAAAATGGAAGGCAAAAATAACTGGATTCCAAAAATCACAAGCCATTGTTATGATGACATGTTTCAGGAAGATTTTCTAGAGAAAATTCTTGATCCAATAATAGCTCAAGATGTTGGCTCAATTGGTAAGTTCTTTCATGTCAGTTGTAATCACTAGTTATACCCATGCATTCTTAATAACTAACATTCTTTCTGTTATTCTAGTGATATCTTTTACTGGCCAAGTGACAACTATACTCAAGTTTTCTGGATCATCTATGATTTGGAAAATTGTGACAAAATCGCCTATACCCCCAATCGAAACACCAAATCCCTCAATAACTATTTGGTCCAATGCAGCAAATGTAGCTGCCCTTATCAAATTGGATTATTTGAACACTATTCTTTCATGGCTGGATATTGTTGGTCCAAAGAGTAGTAGTGGGTGGAAGGCTGTTATTGGTTTCAATACTGTGTGTGTACCAAGTTTAACTCCAAAAGTCAGTGTGGTCAATGTATGGGAGTTACTTGATGCTACACAGATTTGTTTAAAGAGAAAAGAACTTGAAGGAAAATGTGATGAAGGTGATGGTCATTTAGCTGAAACCGTACCAACAGCTAACGCATCAACCAGCAGTGAGAGAGTGTTGGATGAAGACAAATCACCAGGTGTCCCAGCTGAATCACTGAAACAAGTAGGGGATGAAACATTGGGTCAGAACCAGAAAGACAAATCCACAATAGCCAAGGATGATAATGATGATGAAAACTGCAAGGATTCTTATAATGATGAAAGTCAGAAAACTGCCAATGATGACTCTGCTGTGACGGTTTCGAAACCAAATATAGGAGAAGATGATGAAGTTGATGGCTGTTTCAATGAAAGTATTACAAAAGGTGACAAATCATTTGTGAGTGAGAAAGAGTCAGATGCAGAACCAGCAACAGTTGTCCTAGAGAAAGAAGGTGTTGATGAAACAAAAACTCATGATAACATCATTGAAGACAATGCAAATTTGTCTGATGAGGATGAAAGTGTGATTTCTAGCAAGTTTGGTGAGTCTGCTGAATGGCACAATACTACAATCTGAACCTGATTTCCCTCTTACATTTTCTATGTTTACTGTGACAATCTATAATCAAGCAGGAAAGGATATACATGACAATGTTGTTGATGCATCTAAGTTGTCTTTTCCAGGCAAGGGGTTGAAACAACTTTTGTGTAACCAAAAAGAAAAGCAGGTCTCCAAAGAAGGTGCTTCAGTGGCAAGCTTGTCCAGTGAGTTCATGTCAATATGCAAAAAAGAATGGAACTTCTACATTTTCCCTATTTGTTGACATCTTCCCCAATTCGAATATATAATAATTGCAGGTCATGACAATAGAAGTCATCATGAATTAGAAGATTCCAGTGAAAGCAACAAAGATGTAAATGAGAATGATGATTCCACCAAATCAGATGTGGAATATGAGAAATCTGATTATGTGTATGAACATTGGATGAGAAGCAGAAAACAAAACAAGGACATATTTCAAAGGGCTCCTAATCAAGCTCCATCTAAGCTTGTTGAACAATCTCAAGTTGCCATGAAGAAGGTTATGGATGTTACTATCAAAGATAGAAAGATGACAGAGTGGAGTTTTTCTTCACAGCATGGTGGGTTGATCAAAACACAACCAGAAACATTGAAGCAAGCAACTTTGTCTGATGCCATCCCGATTATGTCAGAGATCCGCTACTGTGTCCCTAAGCACATTGAAGACTGCCGAAAAAGTCCTGAATATCCTCGTTTGGCTGGTACGTTTTTGAATCATCACCAGTTGGAAGAGGACACCATTGACTTGTCAACTATACAAGCTGCATGTGAGGTTCTAGCAGGCAATATCAAGATCATGCAAGATAAAATCAATGACGATGAGGATCAGACACCACCATTGTTCTATGGTTCTATATTCATTCCTGCAAAGGATGTCATATCTCCACAAGATGATCCAGAGCTCATTGATTTTGGCAACAATGATGAATCAGTGTTGTGGCACTCTACAGCTCTGAATGATAATGAGCAGTTGGTGTCTTATCTTATATCTTCAACTTGCGTTGTTCCAGCTTTATTTCCTAAGGGATATCAAGCTAAGAAGAACTCAAAGAAGAAAAAGTTGTTTCCAAATGGAAAGGATCTGTCCCTCATGATGTTTGCAACAATGTCCCAAGATCATTCAAATGGCAAACATGGGCGTCTACGTGCTTTGGCCATTCATGGTCTTGTTGTTTATCAAAATATAATTGGTGGTAAGAGTCAGAAAGTAGAATCATTGATTGTTTCAGGGGGAGAAACAGCACAATTTCAGGGGACTGGAATGCTAGAACGCCTTGTTCAATGTGTTCAACTGAGTCAACAGGAACTGGTTGGATGCAAACAAGTGACTTTATTGATTCCCAAGACAAGCTTATCTGTGCAAGATGCTTGGAAGCATTATGGTGCAATCAAAGTTTCAAGAAAAACACCTAGCAGATGGAAATTAACAATGGATTTCATTCATTTCAGAGAAGTCCTAAAGCTTCCAGGGTATTCTCCAAGATCAACATTCATCAAATGCTACCCATCCATGGTTGCCAAGAATTATGAGAAGTTCATTGTTGATGGGAACTGGTCCAGGTTCAACTCCAATGTTTCAAATATGGTCAAAGTTATCTCGAAATGTCTTAACAGTTGGTATGATGATCCCCTGAGATGGGAATCACATTTGAAATACAAAGAGTATGCAAGAATAGCAAAATTTGCTATTGATAACATTGTGATGAATGAAGAAACCATTGAGAAACGTGCACAATCAGTTTTTAATTGGATGCTTGCTCAATCCATGCCTTCCATTCCCATGGCTGTGATCACCCACAAGTTCATTCATGCCCTACAACACAGTAATGATTCCACCGAATACCCACCCATGGTATCACAAACTGTGCTTGAACTTCTTCAACCATTGACTATTGAAATGAAGGGTCTAAATCACCCAAACATGAAAGGAAGTGTGTTCCCAATTGATTCAGCAACATATCTTGTCCGTTGTAGTCGGTGTCACAAATATCTCTTTGACAAGCCTACAACTCTGTCTGTGTTACTCCAATTTCTACCCTTTTGGATACTTGTTCACAATGGACTGGACCCTGCCTCATTCTCTCAAACAGCAGCTTATCTTAGTAAACTGAATGATGATGAGGAAGTTGTTTACAGTTTTGCCCAATTTGGGTTGTCCCTGTTCAGTAATCGAACTGCATTTCTTGAAGCTCATTCCAATATGACTCAGATGGCCAAAGAGGACTCGGATTTTGCTTCTGGCAAGATGATAAGGTGTTCTCCAGACCCTGATGCTGCAGAATATCAAAAAGACAGAATCAACTTTGTTGATGCAATGAAACAAGATGCATTCAGTGGTGATGAATTGAAGCTTGATGGAAACATCATTGGCACAAAAATATTTTTGTTTCTAATGTTTGAACAAACATCAATGTTGAATGCAATCTTGAAGGAACATGTTGAAAAGAATTGTCCACCAGCAGAACCCAACTTTGATCCTTTTCAACCCAGCCGTTTTTGTCCAAAGACTTATCAAGGCACTGCTAAGGATCTTGACAAGAAGTCTAGTGAGAATGACAATGTTTCATATCAGAACAGTCTGACACTGTTCACATCATGGCAACTATTATTCAGTGGTCATTATTTACGTGACTTCCATTTCATTGAAGAGATGGTCTACCATATTCTCTTTGATAACTCATCATTGACCCAGATTAATTCGGATGGAGTGGGTGAAGCTGTGTCCAAGCTAGCAGAAGAAGTCATGTATCAAGACACAACAAGAAACAAATTTGGCAATCATGTTAGGAAGAATTACCCAAAAGAAGGAAAGCTTGGTTTGTCAGTGCATAAACATGTGAATATATGGGATGATGAAGTATTTAATTGCATCTATGTAGGGGAGGATGACAGCATTCCAATTGATAAGTGGTCCCAAAGAAGACCATATGGGTGGAAGGTGTCTGAAGAAACTTTTGTTCACCAGAGTCATGCTTCTTGGAAAGATATTGATCAAGATCTTTGGTTTGGTACATATGATGTTGTATCAACAACCAACAATGATACAATTCAGGCATTTGAAGAGATTGTTTTGACAGAGATGTCTATCATCAAGTGCAAGGTTGAGAGACATCGTCGTGAACGCCGATACTACCTCCTATGTGATTGGAAGACAGTACTGAAGAAAAATCCAGACTATAGACAATTTTATCCAAAGTTGTTTCTCAGTGATTATTTTGAAGCAGACAATGATTATATCACCAAGTTTCCATTCAGCTTTATTCAAATGCTTGATAATTGCATTGGCCAATGGAAAAGGTTGCCCAGACCATATCTTTCTGGATTGAAAAAGAAGATCAAAGAGCATGTCACTGCCAGTGTTAGCTCGGTCAGGCTTCATAGCAAAATGGAACCAGGTGTTCCATTTATTGAAATCAAAGAGAGAGTTGTTGGCAAGGGTAAAGGAGGTCCTAACCGTTCGAAATCTCGTGGAAAGGTTATTACAAACTCAAAAGCTATTCAAAATGACTTCTCACATGAGCGTTGGATGGGTACAAGGCTTCTTCATCTATCCAATGTTGGGTCTTGTGAGTCTGTACACCTGGGTTATGGAGCCAAATTTAATCCTCAACCAGGAGATGGTGATGCTTTAGCTACAGATAATGCTGGTGATGAAAAATGCAGGGTCATTGCAGAAAACATGAAACTGTCATGTTCATCAAAAACTGAAGAAACAAGTCATCCTCAACCATTACATGATGGTGTTACCACTGGAAATAATTCAGGTGATGAAGATTCAAGTGTGATGTCAGAGGACATGGAATTGTCTAGCACATTGGAAACCGAAGAAACAGCCATAACATCTTCACATAACAGTCATCCACCAATACAAATTCCTTCAACATGGAAAAACAATTATCATCAGAAATATAATGTTGACAAGCTCTGTGCTCCTGGTGCTGTTGCAATGCTTCTTGATGCAATGGGACTACCATCAATAGCAAAAAATATCTGGACGAATCGTAATGAACGCTGTTCTTCAACTTTGGCAAAGTTCTTCCAATTTAATAATCCAAAGCAGATCCAGTATGCAGAAACAGAACACTACTTTGAAGATCCATTAGAGAAAAATATATGGATTCTCCAACATGGATACAAATTTAATTATTTGACCCTGCGGAAAATTGAATTGAACCAAAACCCAGGTTTCCTTGAAAACATTACTCAAATTGGTGCAGATATGCCTTTACTGTGTGTGGTGAATGGTACTCATGCAGGTGGTTCCATGGCAACAACCAATCATGTCATTGGAATATGGAAGAATCAGGTTCTTGATGTGGAGAGTGCTTGCTCATATCCATTGTGTAAAGAGAATCTTGATTTCACTTGTGGTACAGAGGTTAAGTTCAATGAGATGACATATGGTATTGCCCTCATTCCATCCAGATATGCTGTTTCTATGGCATATCATAATTCAGTCCATCTCATGGCAACATCAGATCTAATTCCTGAAAAGTTTGTTTTTATAAATAAGAGAAGGAAGAGGAAAAGGAAGAAGAACAATAAAACCTGATGTCTTCATGTTTCTAGTTCATCATCATTGTGCTAATATTATGAAGTAACTCTTAGTAACAATAGTTTAGAGAAGCAACTGTGATGATTCAAGTTTCATTGGAAATCATATCTTCTATCATTGTAATGATGATATTGAATTTTCAGTATATATACAGAATTCTTAACTTGGTAAAATGTTTGATAAATGACAACTGTGAAATGTCTTTGATATTCAAGAACTTTAATTTTAATCACACATAACTGATGTTATCAGCTCCCCCCCATTGTAAACATATAACATTTTTTCCTATTATTTCAAACATGACCATCCATGCCCTTGTTTACATCTTCAATGTAGGTAGAATAATATTTACCCCATTTCCTCACAGGAAGCAAACAGAAATGATGAAGATGATGACCTCCATAATCTTTAAAGACATGCAATGGTGAAATCAAACATTCAACTTTCATGATGTATACACAAGTTTCAATACTTCCCAAGTTGAAATCACAAATAAATTCATCTTCAATTTCCATCATTGTCAAATACGAAGAAGCAGCATGGACAACAACATATGTATGATCATCCTTTAACCCTTTGTCCCTAATCTCCTCTGGAGAACAAGCTTCTTCTTCAATGAGATGAGGTGTGGGAACACCTCCTTGTTTATATTGGAAAAATCCAAGCACTTTTGCAGGACACATAGAGTCTTCCAAGTCTGGTTCTCTAGAATCAGTGAATTGAACCATGGCAAAGTCATACCATGGTTCTCCCCTGTACCAGTTTGTTGCACGGAAAATACACTCATCTTTGAAAAAAGAGTTGTCAAAGGCACAATGATATTCAGTAAATCCATCCACAGCAAATTCTGCAACCTCCCTGTGTCTATGGTGGTAACCTTGAATGGCAGTCACAATCAATGGATGAATATCAATATTCATTTTTTGGCGTCCCTTTGATTTCCACTTGATAGAGTATTCACCACGGCCTTGCCTATCAACATAACCAGATGTCAGTTGATATCCCCCAACAAGATATTCTCCATTTTTGGTCTTCACTGCAATTTCATCAATATCAAGACCTAAAGCAGGACTGACACTATATCTAAATGCATGATCCAAGACTAGATCTTCATAGCGGCGAGCAGCTACTTGAACAACTAACTGACTTGGATGCATCTGGGTGAGATGAGCATATTTCTTGAATAGAGTTTTCAATAACCTCTCTCCAGTTTGACCAGTGTACTGCTCACCAGCTCCAAACTGTTTGATGAAATAAAGCACCAACTTCATCAAGTGAAACTTGGGCAGTTTCCAACCATTGCCATCAGTTCTAGGGAAGACAACCTTTATCAGGTCAAGAGTTGCTGACACAGCCTTGTCAGCACTGTTTACCTCTGATTTTGGATTGTGATCCAACATCCACTGACCAAATGCCAACATTTGCTTCATGCACATCTGCAAATTTTTCTTACTGATCTTGCAACTTGTAAGAATAGGCTGAATTCTTTCTCTCCCACTTGTTGTATATGTGATTTGCAACATTTTCAAGAAACATCCCACATTTTCCATGGCAGTCTGAAACCCACCACATGTGAACCCATCTCTTGGTGTTGATCTAGGTATATCACGATCACTGTTTCTGCTAGAGTCATCCACCATCAATATGTATAAATTGTCCAAGTCTTTCTTCACTTCCAAGTTTGATTTCTTAGGTCCAAGCATGTTGGAAAACTCATCAATTGCATACCTAACAATACCACTAGCAAACATATGAAGATTGTCACCAGGAGTGCTGCCATAGACACCATGAATAGAATCAGAAAAGGGAGTGGGGTAGTCACCTTCAAAGCAACTATCAATGGGGTGCTTGGAAAATTTCTTGAATTCAGCCTTGATATCATCAGCACTCTTGGTCTTGATGTTCATGATTTCTTCAGTTGTAATCAATTCACAGCTGTGTGATGTGTTGTCCAGTTCATCTTTGCCACATTTACACATCCTCATTGGCATGCTGGTGTTTCCATTGGATTGATAATGACAACATAAATCATTGTGACCAGATGTGTCACCAACAATTAAATGACACCAAATTTTTACCAGAACCCTTTTTCCCATGACTGTCAACCAGATACCCCCTTGCTTATGAACAATTCCTATCTGTTGGATGATGAATTTCAGGCAATTATGCTCATCTTGGAGCTTGGATGCTGGCTTCTCCTTGGAAGATTGGGGGCGTTTAAAGCTGAGGTTTGGGATGTAGCCAAGAACTGATGTGATGTCCACTGCTCCTCTGCATTTCTGATTAAGCCATCCAACCCAGGCAAATAATGGTGATGCAGAGTTTGCCCCAGACATATCAACATGTGACTTATCATAAAATAAGACTAGAGGGAAAGCAAAAGCATTTGGATCATCACCACAATACTTTTGTCTAGCTTGCTCAAATGCAAGGCCAGTATGCATTTCACCATAGTGAGTTGAGGGACTGGTTGGTTTACCAGTGAAAATATCATATCCTTCTGCAAAATTTTCCTTCTTCATGATGTCCTTGTTGTGGAGAATGTGTCTCACAATAGACTCAAGATTATAAACAGCAATGGCAGCTTGTCTTCTCGCCCCACTAATTGGAACATGAACCACTTTATGCCTGAGATCATAAAGTTGAAAGGCATCTTCAACAAAAGAGACAAGTTTTTTTCTCTTCAAGATTTCAGTGCAGTCATCAAGTTTGAGACCACGTTGGAGATGCATCATCAATACTTGATTTATATCATCTTGCATGTTAAGAGCAGATTTTGTGGAGGAGCGAATAACCTTCTCCAGATGAACTTGAAACATGATTCTGGGAGGAAGGTAACAACTGTACTTGATTGAGGTCTGTTTATCATCCTTACCAATAATTGTGTCATTGTTGTCTTCAATGACAAAATTGATAGAAGCATTTTGTTCCTCATTAGTCAAATCAACTATGTCTTCATGACTATTGGAATGGTCTTCTACTGACTTGAGATGTTGAATGCTGGTTTCTTTGGATTGAATTGAGGAACAACTACTGTCATCATCAGACAAGTCATGTTTGTCCAGGATTCTGGATAAGTTTCCCAAAAACTTGTTGTCATTTCTTTGAGGCTCACTCAAATCAGAGGAGTTACATGAATTGGAATCATCATCATTTGATTCTGATTCTTCATCATCTTCTTCATAGAGGTCACTTGCAAAATCAATGTCTGCAAATTGATGAATGGTTCTTTTTCCAACATTGACAGGACCCATCATGTCAGCAATACTGGTGTTTTGTCTTTGAGCAGGCATAGTGTTAATACCATCTGGATGTGTGACACCAGGGGTGGAATGATTGCGCTGAGTCATTGTTGGCATCTCAGAATTGGTGCGTTTCATGACCTCCTTGTTGTTGGCAACACCAGCAGGGGTTGTATTCCATGCAATAGATTCATCTTGTCCCCTACAGACAGCCATATGTGGAAGAAGGGATTCACCCACAGTAAATATCATATTATTGCAGGTAGGACATAGCCAGGACTTGAGTGACCCATGATGGTGTTTAGGTTTTTTCTTGGCACTGAGTTGGCTTGCCATACTATGTAATTGGAATAGGAGCTTGGTTGATGATATGGTACACACACTATACTTTGACTTATCACTGGATTTATTGTTAGGAAATACTCCACAGTATGATGGTCTGACAAATTATGATGATGAGGGTGATTATTTTTTATTGTAATGCTGCATTATGTTTGGTTGTATAATATTTTGCTTGCATATCTATGTTCTGTGATGAGAATGGAACTATATTGATTGTGTATGGGACAAAATAATTTTGATATCACACAATTATTTGCAGGAAAATGACATAATGGGACTTGTAGTGCTAGATATTAAGCAATTCAATATAAACTGACCACAACAATGGCGATCCAACGCTCAGAACAATGAGACAACACCCATGTTAGGATACATAATGACCCTAATCACAGACATTATGTAAACTATTTGTCCCATGAATATATCATGATTCCTACATGGCGAATTTTTAAGCATGAAAAGACATTGCAACAGGGTCACTATTGCATACAAGGATTTGACTGTATATCATATACATATAACACTATATGTATGTTCTCCCTATGTATAAATATGTATGGCATCAGTCATATATAGTCCTATATATGATACTTCTTATGTACACTTATGAGAGATTTTCGAAAAATTATGGGCCAGGTACATAGCAGGTTCTACTAGAGGAACATATGTACCATAACAAACATATCAATTCCTCATAGTGAGACTGCCTACCTAGAATATGAGGACACATACTCATAATGACTTTTCTTTATAAGAAATAATATTTCTGAAATTCCGCTGACATCATGAACCCTATATTAGTACAAGAAAAGTTGAAAAATATATACCAATTCCAACTCGCAAGTTTGTTCTACTGATACTTATATTAGATAGGGAAATATAGTTAGTCCCACTAATAGTTATATTACATAAGGAGATATAACGGATTGAGTCATCACATGAAAGGTATAAATTCCTACATTGACTGAATCCGCTGATATTTGAGAACATAGTCACTTTATGAGTTGAAAGTGATTGAATCCTGGAAAAGACATGCGTTCCCACACACTTGAGGCACATAAAACTATGTTCACTACAATGTTGTGTTGGTTCATGCTTGGACTAATGCTCATAATTTTATTATTGAGTAAGGAACAACAAGCCTGTAAGTTTTTTTAGTTATCCAAGTGAACACTTCTATGATAACAACCCAGTGAAGTGATACTCTCAGTGTATGACAATGAGTAACTCTGGAAAAAGGTCGTTAGGGCCAAGGAAAGCTGCCAGTCAGTCAAAATATAACCGGGATAAGGAGCTGAGGAAATCTCTCTCCTTGTCTTCACCATCATCCCAATCATCAACATCTGATTCATCTAGGGGAGAAAGATCGAGGCATATTACTCCAGCGGGATCACGTTCTCATAATTCTAGGTCAAGGTCAAGGTCACCAGATTATGATCGTCACTCTAAAAGGTCTAGGAATGACAATAGTTCATATCATGATGATGAGGGTGAGTCCAGTAATGAAGAGGCTGCACTTGATTCGCGGGAGGATTCAAATCATAATCATACAGGTTCAGAACATGGTGGAAGTCATCCACAGTCATCAGTCAGTGTGCCTGTTACACCCATCATTGATCAAGTTGAAATTCTTAGGGAAGAAAATGAGAATCTTAAGAAGGCTGTAGAAACTTTGGAAAAAACATTTGAACTTCCAGCTTCAGGAAAGAACAAGTTGAGGAAGTACTTAAAGCGGGACATGAAACCTCAGGATCATTACAATCTTCTTGAGGTAAATACATATCTTGTCAAAAAGGTATTGCCTCATGTTAAGTTTTTCCCACACCGATGGTGGATATTTTCAGAAAAGAAGAAGACTATTTGTGGTCGAGTAATGAAACAGGTCACTGTTCCCCCCAAAATTACTGCTAAATGGTATTGGCATAATTGGGTTGCAATTTGGATCAATGACAAGTTAATTGCCATGCGGTCAAACAATAAAGAGGATCAGAGAAAACAATATTTCAGTGAGTAACCAATTGTTCATGCACATATTTGCAGTGATATCTTGTCTAACCTTTTTTTGAATCAGTTGACTATACAACAGACAACCTATTGAAAGAAGATGAAAATGGAAAGATTTTGATGGATTTCCGAAAGAGATTGCCAAATGGAGACAATAGTGATCTCACTTATGAAGATGCATTACCGTTGCTGCATTTTCTAGACAAGTATGCCACCGGATTGATTGGGTACCGTACACTTGCATTGTTCTACAAGCTTAACCGTGACAAGACTCTGCTGGATAAGTTGACTTCCCATGACATTGCTTATTCAATTTTGTTGTATGAAAACTCAACACTTGTTTGGAAAGAAGATTCAAAAATACGGGTTGATAATCCTGCAGCAAACAGGTCAGAGAGATTGAGAGTTGAAAGACATGAAGTAGCTAAATACCACAAAAAGAAAGGAACGAAAATTCGGTTTGGATGTGATGGGTGGACAGAGGAGGGAAAGCAATATTTTTGGCAGATCAAAAAAGAAGTGGATGCAATGAAGAAGGATGAATGCTTTTGGGACACAATCACAAAACAATGGAAGGTTTATTGTGAAAAGCATATGATTGTTAAATATGTGGATAGGGTTGATAAGGCAATTGATGAGAATGAAGTAAGAGATGACACAATGGATGGACTAATAAGTCTTCCTGATGATGATCCAGATGAATTTAATGATGAACTGGATAACAATTCAGGTGAGGATGGAGATGGTAGTGACTGACTGAGAATATAATGGAATGGGGATGGGACTATATGTTATGAATAAATGGTACTTGGGTAATCATTGTTGGGAAAATGAACTAATAGCAGTTATGGGACTGTGAAAGGGTACATATGATGCAGAGTTGACTAAGGTGAAATTAATTAAATTGAGATGAAACTATTTTAATTCTGATAAAACTAAATACATTTCGATGAAACATAATTGAGACTTCATGGGACAAAATGTCCGAAAATAATCGAACTTAGGACATTGATGTATATCGCTCAAAGTATGCTCACATGGGACAATTTTTTTAAAGAAGAATGGGAAGATTTCCATATCACACTAATTTGTACCATGAGCAAAATATTGACTGTAAATGAAATTAGAAAATGATGTATGGGACTAATTGTTTGATATAGAAACAATTGTTTGATAATGAAACATTGATGGGACAAATAGTTCGATTTTCGAACAAATTTGATAATCATTTCATTTTTCACCAGAATTTTAAATGTTGAAAATCACACTTTATACATTGTAAAACCCTACAAACAGTTTGATATGATCCGATTCTAATTTTGTATCATAATATTTTCGAGTACAATATCAAGCAATATGTGTGCAAATCGAATTTAACAGCGACCTGTTTTAGATATTTTTGTCCTATATTTACAAAGAAACAATTATGTATCAATCCTAAAACATTGGAACATGAATTTGTTTAGTTCGAAAATGTAAAAGTTTCATTTAAGTATTGTTCGAAAATCAAACTAAATTGTTCGATCAAAATATTATTGTCCCATGATATTTGAAAATCAAAATATTTGTCCCATTTTCAATCCTAAAACTTTTTGATCGAACTTATTTGTCCCATTATATTTGATTATGGGACTATTTCTTTATATGATGGGACAATTTCTGCGATTATCGAACTTGCAATTATCTATGGGACAAGTCGTGCAACTTTTTTGTCCCATAAGCGAATCCGCTAAGTTCCATCTGAAAAAGTCCCATTATGGGACTGAATTGGTATTCTGATGCATCCCAACTCCTATCAAACAATGTCTGGGTTCAGTATGTGTTCAAGCTTCTTGATCTGGAGAAGCTTGGTGTCCCATCTCATGCCAGTGCTGAGGATAAAGAAAAGGCAGATCTCTTAGTGAAACTTCTGCAGAGCAGGTACAAAGATCACGTGAAGACTTGTATTAAGTCA
>ENA-UOYH01000363-UOYH01000363.1-marine-metagenome-genome-assembly--contig:-NODE-363-length-17287-cov-4.373446_pt1 | contig 17287 bp, 13 predicted proteins | sample MGYA00238175_ERZ767261 | MGnify/ENA primary metagenome ERZ767261 (study PRJEB28946, sample SAMN06267185) | marine metagenome | isolation source: Columbia River Estuary | place: USA:Columbia River Estuary...
TTCAGACTGGGACCTACTGGACCTTGGCACAGGAACTGGAGTGATCGCCATTGCTGCTCGCATGCTGGGTGCTCATCACTGCGAAGGCATGGATTTTGACCCGCAGGCTGTCAAAGTTGCCAGGCGCAATGTGCGGCGTAATCAAGTGAGCCTCGTCAAAATGTCCGAAGTTGACGTTCTTGATTGGCATCCCAAGCGCAAATGGCCTGTGGTAGTGGCAAATCTGTTCTCCACCATCTTACAGCAAGCATTCCCAACGATCGTAGAGGCTATGGAAGAAAAGGGAGAGCTCATCGTGTCTGGCATTCTTCATGACCAATGGGATGAAACCCAAGCCATCGCAAAAAAATCAGGCCTCCACTTCTCGCAAATTATTCGCAAAGGCAAATGGATGACGGCACGAGGGACTCATCAACCATAGTCTGGGCGCAATAAATCATACCCTCGATGCACCATTTGGCTTGCATCAAAAAAATTATCAGATACCCAGTCTGCATCATCTCGCAGGGAGATGTGCTGTGAAAATCACTGTTACTCCCTCTGCGGGTGAACATATCAATTGTTTTCAAAACATACAGCACCATGGACTCCATCTCATCACGCGTCAACAAAGTCGTCCCCTCCCTCACCCTCTCAGTCACCAACCAAGCCAAAGCCATGAAAGCTCGTGGCGAGGAAGTTTACGGACTTGCTGGCGGTGAGCCAGATCAGGACACCCCTGACTTCATTAAGCAAGCAGCCATTCAAGCCCTCAACGACGGCAAAACCAAATACACGCCTGCATCAGGCATCCCCGAGCTTAGAGAGGCAATTGCCAGTAAGCTCAATACAGACAACGGCATCGAATACGATCCTCGCCAAATTGTTGTCAACTCAGGTGCTAAGCAGTCATGCTTCAATGCTATTCTTGCCGTTTGCGAAGAAGGTGACGAAGTCATCATTCCATCTCCATACTGGGTGAGCTACCCAGAGATGGTTCGCCTTGCAGGAGCTGAGCCAGTATTCGTTGAAACCACTGCAGAAAACAATTGGAAGATTACCCCTGAGCAGTTCGAGGAAAACATGACTGGCCGCACTAAGATGATCATCCTCAACACACCAGGCAACCCCACCGGTTCAGTCTACACTGCTGACGAGCTACGCGCCCTCGGCGATGTCGCCCTCTACGAGGACATCATCATTCTCGCTGATGAGATCTACGAGCACCTCGTTTACGGTGATACTAAACACACCAGCATCGCATCTCTTGGCAAGGACCTGTATGACCTTACCATCACTGTGAATGGATTCTCCAAAGCCTACTCCATGACAGGATGGCGTGTTGGTTACACCGCAGCTCCAAAGCCTATTGCAGAAGCCATGTCCAAGATACAAGGGCACACCACTTCCAATGCAACCACCTTTGCTCAATACGGCGCGCTTGCGGCCCTCGAGGGAGGCAAAGACTTCATCCGAGACCTCAATGCTGAATACGATGTTCGCCGCCAGTTTGTTTACGGCCGCCTCAGTGCGATCCCCAACATCAAGGTAACCGAGCCACAAGGTGCGTTCTATTGCCTAGTAGACACCGAGCAAATCGGCATCAAATCAGTCAATCTCTGTGACAAGCTACTCAATCGCTATCGCGTTGCTGCTGTTCCAGGTATCGCCTTTGGCCATGACAACAGCATTCGCCTCAGCTACTGCACCACGCTCGACGTATTGAACGAGGGCTTGTCCCGTTTCGAAGAATTCTGCAAAGCCCACTAATTGAGGCCCCAAGAAACTTCACAAAATAAAGTTTAAAACAAACGCGTCACACTCTTTAGTGTGGCGCGTTTTTTTACATACTGCCCGTACTCCTAGCCATAGGTAACGTGATCTAGGATCAGCCCATCTGGGGGCGCACAAAATGGGGACCTTCCGTGTGGCAGGTCAGGTGCTTGATCCAGCAAGCTGTTGAGATCATCGAGCCGCAAACGACCTTGGGCCGCATAAACAGCCGCCCCCGTCAGCAACCTCGCCATCTTGTAGAGAAAACCATTACCAGAAAATAAGATCCGGTAGCCCATCTCTGTCGTCACCAGTTCACATTGATTCAGCACTCTTACATAATCTGTATCCTCTGTCTCATTCCCCCTCTTGGCTGAAAAAGCCTGAAAACTGTGTTCACCCTCTAATAGACTGAGTGCTTTGACCAATGAGTCGGCATCAAGTTGGCGAGGCAAATGCCATGCCAAACCGGCACTCAACGGTGGTAGCACAGGAGCTAAACACAAGTCATACGAGTAAGTCTTCGAGTCTGCACTAAAGCGAGCATGGAAATCCTTCGGCATTTCCTCGCAATCCATCACCCGAACGGCTGCTGGTAATTTACTATTCACCGCCGGCACCCAGTTGTATGCGTTCATACTCATCCCATCAGGAACATCGAAGTGGGCCACCTGACCAAGCGCATGCACGCCAGTGTCCGTTCTTCCCGAACCATGAATACGCACATTCTGCTTCGCCACCTCCGAGATGCTCTTTTCCAGATAATCTTGAATCGTATTACCACTAGGCTGAGTCGCCCACCCTTCAAAGGGTCGCCCATCATAAGCTAAAGTCATTTTCAGTCGCACAGCTGAATATTAGACAGACTTGGAAAAAGAAACAACCCCACCTTCTGCAAGATGGGGTTGTTTTATAAATAGTAAATAGGGTAACCGGCGATTACTGACCTCGACCAAATACAACCGTATAAATCGTTTTGATAATTATGATCGCATCAAGCATCAGGCTGTGTTTTTGAACATAATAAAGGTCATAGTATAGTTTCTCTAGAGTATCCTGATCACTAGCTCCGTATGAGTAGTTCACTTGCGCCCATCCGGTGATACCGGGTTTCACGGCATGCCTAAAATGATAATAGGGAAACTTGGCCTCATAACCTTTGACCAGTGCCGACCATTCCGCTCTTGGCCCGACCAGGCTGACATCCCCCTTGAGAATATTCCAAAATTGCGGCAACTCATCGATGCGAGTCTTCCTCAAGAATTTACCAATCGGGGTCAAGCGAGAATCATTTTTCTCAGTATACATCGAGCCTTCCTCAGACCGCACCTTCATGGTGCGAAACTTGTAAAGCGTAAAAGGAACCTCCCTGTGACCCACTCGCTCTTGCTTAAATATTGCAGGGCCTGGGTTCGTTAGTTTCACAAGCAGAGCCGTTACCAGCATCAACGGCCAAAAGACAGCAATACCAATGAGACCAAATGTAATATCGAACGCTCGCTTGATACGCTCATACGTATTATTATGGGTAGTAAAGCCCCCTTTGAGAGCCCAACCCATATTCACCTCCCGTGGTGATACCATTTTAAGATAGTTTGTCAGGTAAGCATCATATGAGCACACATTATTACCGTTGAACTGTGCGACTGCCAATCTCTTCACCAAATTATAGGGCATCTGATCGGGCGAATACGTTAACACATAGTTTTCAACATAACGACCATGCATCGAGGACTGAAAGTTCATCTTTTCGATCGATTCTAAAATCGGAGAATCAGGATCATCCTCTATCAAATGTTCACCGACATCAGAATCAAAGGGATCAACGACAATCACCTCGTGGCTATTATCATCTCGCTGTATTCTTTGGTACAAATCTTGTGCCGCCCAACCTTTGCCTATGATGCAAAAAGCATTACCACGCTGGTAGGTCAATTTCGCTTTACCAAGAATGAATCGATAGGCCATCGACAATATCGGAAAGGCGATTAATGGAACTGCTACCACAAAACGAGCTGAGTGCAGGTTGAAACCGTAGCTGACCACCGAATAGACCAAAAAGAAAACAATCACGAAAACAACCGTTGAGACAATAATGTGCTCACTGAGAAATCGAAAGTTTTTGGTGTTAGTTCGGTAATTGTAACCACCGACCAGAGCAACCCCTAAGACACTACCCATTTCAATCACCAGTAATACCCTTCTGCTCACCGTCGTCAGTATATCCTCATCGTAGCGCAGATAATTACCAATAATGAAAATAGCGGCAATCAACAGGACATCAAAAACAAGCAGTGCCGCAGGATAAATATGGCGAATAACATCCCTCTTCCAGTGCAGCACAGCGCCTTGCTTGTGCTTATCGGCATCATCAAAAATCGATCCCATTGCCATGTCGGACGTATCATCGATTGATACAAAGGCAGCAGCATCACTAGAGCTTTCGACTTTTATGTTTTCGGTATTAAGGGGCGGAGCAACCATGGATTCGTGTGTGGTGACAATACTTTTAGAGGCGCTAAGCATTGATCAGCCTAAGTTAATAATAAAAAAATGCTAAATGGTCAATGTTTTTTGAAAAGCGTGGGAGCTAATTATTATAACCCATTTACCTGCTCTTGTAAAATCTGGTTGATTTCTCGTGCCTTTTCCAAATCCCCAAGTTCACCATAGGCTCTAACCAAAATGCTTAAAAACTCGACACGATAGGAGCCCGATATCTTATCGATATGCTTTTCGAGCTTCACAATGATCTCAGCCCAACGCTGTTTTTCGGCTAAAACTAAGCATTGAAATTTAAGATTACTTCCCAAGGGCACCTCGTCGATTTTTGCAGCAATATCGAGCAGCGCTATCGCCTGTCGCCAACTTGGGTCACGAGAAAGAGACATTTTGAAATTACCTTGAACCGGTTTGCGAGTGTAATTGAGTGCTACATATTCAAGTACCCTCAGAGAGTTAGGTTGGTGCGCAGTGGCTAGGCGAAAATGAAAATCTGCCACATCAGACTTCCCTTTTCTCCATGCGTTTAGACCAAGTAAAATATGACCTGTAGCAACACCTTTACCTTGAATAAGAGCTTGGCGAACACGGCTTTCCGGCATGCTACCGACAAACAAGATGAATTGACCAATTTGAGCTGGCAACACTTCTGCCACCCCTAGCGCCTTATCAAAGGCATCAAGCGTCCTGACGTATTCTACCGAGCCATCTTGTTGAAACAAGGTACGCCCTAACAGTAAATAAGACTGAGCCATGATAGGCTTCAGATCAGCATCGTCAGGATTTAGCGCTAATTTTTTCTCCATCAAGGAAATCAACTCTGAGATCTTTTTTTCGATCAAGCTAAGCTTACCCCCCGCATCTGACAAAATACTCAAAGCATCGAGATTCACCTTAAGGTAGTCTTCTTTGTTAACGTCATCCGTGTCCAGGCTTGCTAAGGTATTGAGCGCCGCCTCTCTGGCATTGAGTTTTTCATTATTTCGCAAATAGATACTACCACGCAAGACACCCATCCTATAGTCAGTGACTCCAAGCTCATTGAGAATCTCAAGCGCCGCAGTTGGACGATCAGCGCGGTAATAGACATTCACCAACTGCATCTTCATGCGTTTAATCTCATCCGCATTATCACTCAGGGTGATTGCCTTTTTAATATGCTCAATCGCACGCGGCACGTTACCGCGACCTCTAGACCGATCAGAAAGCAATGCCGTTGCCGACCAAAGATGAGTACGAGCTGAGTCTAGCTCCGTCGTCAGAAGCTGCCGCAGCATGTCTCGGCGAGGAATATTACCCATTTCGTTGGCGGCGATCATAGCGGCAAAGAGCATCTGCTCATCTCTCTGATATGCATTTACCGCGAGAAGCTTCCCGGCCATAAAGTCTGCCTTCTTATTATTACCTGTTTGAAGGGCCGTCATCATCGACTTACGATAGGGTTTGTAAAAATCCTTTTCGCTCATACCATTGGCCAGAAAAAGCGTTGAGAAAATCCACATCAGCAGCAAAATCATCGGGGCAGCAAAGGCAAGATGCTTCCACGCCCTTGTTGTTAGCCAAAACATGGCCAAATCAATCAAAGATCGAAACGGCACCAGCAAAAAATCAAAACGCTTACCCAAGCGTCGCCCTAGCTCAGCGGGAATGAGCCTCGATAATTGCCAAATAATAAAAGCGGGAAATCGAGTGATCAGAACCCAAACATAGCGCACGATGGATCTGTGCTTTAGCTTGGCAAGCCTGTGTTGATCGTATGGGTTGTTCATTATTCTATCTTAAATGAGCTACTACTTGTTTCGGCTTTGGCTAGCGATGGCTCGCCTGATCTGTTCACGAAAATCGACATACATCAGCCTAACTTCCTGCTTGGTCGCCTCATTTAAAGGGCGTGGATTGGACACCATGCTTTGCGTTTGATATAATGTGCGTCGATCTTGGTCGTAGGAATCACCAAATGGAGGGGTCATCTGGCTAGGTTGTAGACGGTAAACCAACATCGACAGGTCATGCTTCGCCGGCTTTGGCACCACGGCATTACCCAGATGGTCGCAATTACTGCATAGAATAAAACCCGCGTCACCATTTGGAGTCAGCATGTCAGTCTCGGATGCTTGCCACTCAAATGCTGGCAACGTCCTCAAGATTTTTTCATCAACAAGCTGCCAGCCCACTTTGTAGTAGCAGCGCTTTACGTCATGCCATTCGTGAAATGGATAGTCTAAAGAAAAGGTAACCGTCAGACCGTTGTATTTGAGTCGCCACGTACTCGAAAAAGCACCCCAGACATTCATGATCTCGCGCCTTTCAGTATCGTAGCTTGTTAGCTCCCAACCGTCACGATCTGGGACAAATGAATTCTCACCCAGTTTTGTCAACCCGTCCTCATCATACATGAACTCCATTTTAGTAACCGCCTGGCGCTGATAGATAACGACTGTTTCCATGGCTATCAAAGATCCGAGCATCAATACGATCACGACAAATGACACACGACCAACCTGAACAGGCCTCAAGGAGACAAAATAAGCACACAAGCGACCCAACTCGATATGAGAGATCGACGTCCAAAGTCGAGAAAGTGGGCTCTTTGCACGCCTAATCATATCACTGTCGACCACATCTTTCTTAGCTCGTGAAAAGAGGAAAACAACCAGCGCGTCAGTGCACAACACCAGGCAGATACCGAGCATGAATGATATGAAATGGTAAACACCCACATAAGCCCCATCCAATAAATCTAGCCCATAACGAATCTTAACGTTAATCACTAAATAGACACGCAGGATGTTCAAAACCCAAGTCGATGCCAACGACATTAGAAATACGACCAAACAATGAGATAAGCGCCTATTTCTGGCCACACAAATTACTGCAGCACACGCCACCATACTCACCAGTGACACCCAACTACTACAGATATGATCAATGCGGAAATCATGGCTCGGAAGGCCTAGGGTAGTGCCCTGAACAACGTGTATGGTGCCTCCGTAATCGAGCATTTTTGAAGCGGTAGAAATACTGAAATTCTCCATCCACGTCATGATGCGCAGCGTTACCTGGTATGGTGGTCGCAAAAACAGCAACAACAACAGCCATAGCCCCAGCAGGTTTTCTACCTTCCTAAATGAGGAAAGGTAAAGCGCCGCAGTTGCCATGACAGCCAACCACCCCATAGTCGCAGCATATGGCACAAAATACAGCAATCCGAATAACAACATAATGACCCCAGGGATAAAGGTCAGCCATAAAGCCCAGCGGGGCGCATACGTCTGAGCAACAGGGGCACGCCTCCAACGCAAAACAAACATTACAACGATCACTAAAGCCAACAGCGGCCATAGCTTATAGCTGTCTCTTTCCTGCAGCACTGAAAAATAATTATGCAACATGGGCAGCCACAGCAATGCCGCCATAGCCGTCAGCACCCAAGCTTTCCATTGGCCCTGTTTATTATCTTCTTCCGTCATTATGTGGTTAGTTTTACTCTTAAGCTGCCGTTTATTTGGCTTTCTGGACAGCCAGCTCACGATGCTGTGCCGCGATATCTGCTTGCCCAATAGCCCCGTAAGCTTCGGCGAGTAATTGATGGACAGATGATTGATCTGACGCTTTCGATAGAGATCTTTCTAGGGAAACGATTGCTTTCTGCCATTTTTGGTAATGCACCTGCACTTCACCAAGTCGGTGATACAAATCAGCGTGATAAATCGCATCACAAGACCTTAGTGCCTTTCTGATCATTTGCTCAACCCGCAAGTAATCTGGACTTTCTTCAGCCAGCAAGACTTGCGTCAATTGGAGGATTGCTTCTGCATTTTGGGGATCTGACACCACGGCTTCCTCGAGCAGCTTTCGCCTATCCTGAGTTGCTGCTGGATCCAGTGTTGCCAGTGAAATATTCACCTGCGACTGAGACTTGGAGCCTCGGGATGCTTTCGAAGCTGACAACACTTTTTGAAGAATATTCTTCACCCTCTCTTTTTCGCTCGGATCTCTATCTGCAATGTAGGACAGGGCCGCAATCGCTGATTCACAGTCCGGCTGCGTCTGGACCACCAGTTCGAGTTCATCAATTGTCTTGGCAAAGCCAGAACTCGCGCCAGATGGAAGCTCCTTAAAAGCCGCGACCGCCCTATTGTAGTGGTATGCCATGCGCAATGCCCTCACCTGTTCCAGTGGTGAAACTCTTGAAGATGATTTTAGCTCACCTCGATTAGCTCTATTGCTTGAGAACCTAGACTCTAAAATTTGCAATGCATTGTCTGCAATTTCATACCTTCTTAGTATGATTGCGCTAAGAATATAGGTGATTCTTCCAGAAATATCAGTCCCCCTGCTATGGCGTGTCGTTCTACCTAGGGTATCAAATAAATATAGCATTCTGTCTTTCAGCTCCAAATCATTGCCCTTCATCGCAAGCACATGTGCCAGAGGAATATGTAATTGAGGGTGTGGTTCATCCTCATGACCAACCGCGTTCATTAAGACCTCCACCGCTTGATTACGCTTGCCTTGGGACACCAGCGTCGCTGCCCACAGTGGATATGCTTTCTTAAGCTCTGGGTTCAGCGATATCGTGTGAGATAGATGAAGTTGAATTTTTGCCGTTTCTTCATCCTCTGGCAAAGCTAAGATATTACCTCCTCGCTGATCAAGGCCCGGAAACTTCCAGATAAAGTCAGAATTAAAGTGGGATAGCTTGTCATTAGCGACCCAGAGGTGAGCTTTACCAAAACCAAGAGGATTTTCTGCTGAATCACCAAGCCTAGCTAGGTTAAACATCATCACCCAAGCTTGTTTGTCGTCACCTTCAATGAGCAAAGATAATGCTTTTTGATAGCGCTGCTCAGGGCTACCTACCAGCTTCTTCACTGTCGTCTTGTAGCGGCTCTCCTCTTTGATGAGCATATTGGCAAGCCCCATTACAATGACAGATGAGGCCACAATTAAGAGAAGAGACAAATAGGTAGACCTATACAGCTTTAGGTGCCTTTGGATTTTTTTTCTCTTTCTCTTGCTACGAGACATTGGGTGATATTACTTAATGTATATTAAATATCAACCATCAAATATGGTCGAATTGATGTCCACTTTCTGGACTCACGATGCAGTCAAAATGGAGGCTAACAAACTAATGCTGAGCTCTATTCATCAACGCCCGTTCACCAGCAAATTGGCAACACGACGTGCGTTGATATTGCCACTAAAATACTCCATACTGAAGCTGTGTGCAAGTTCTCCTCTGCGGTCACATTCATCAGGCTCTGAAGCCTCCCCGATCGCTAACTTCAGAGCATCAACATCTGTTGGAGCAATCAACCAGCCACCGCCACTCTCCAAGACCCACTGCCCAATCGAACTATTCTCTGAACCAATAAAAATCACCGGCCGACGTGCCGCGAACACACCCTGAAGCTTCGACGGCACCATCGTACCATCCCACTCTGGCCTCAGAGACACCAAATGCACATCCGCGCTAGCGAGATGTGCATTCAAATCTTGAGCATCAACGTAATCATGAAGCTCAACCGAAGCATCAGGATGAGCGCTAACAAAGGCTTCCATCTCCGCACGGCGTTTACCACCACCAAAAAAAGCAAAACGCGTGTTCTTGGCTCTACTTATTTCGGCAGAGGCCTCTTCTGATGCGACCGCCAGAACCTCATCAAATAAATGCCCTAGGCCCATGTTACCAGAATACATCAGCACAAGGTCCTCCTCTCGCCAGCCTCGGCTTTCGCGCAGTGACATAACCTCATCAGGCACAGTTGATGAGGTGTTCGATCCACTCCAAAGCGGTATCCATGGACTTGTTTTGCCCTCATCTAAATAGCAAGCAACCCGCTGGGCCATATCAGGCCCTAATGAAATCACCTCACTGCATCTCTGCCCGCCAAAGCCCCAGCGTGCCAAAGCTGCCAGCAAACGGTGAAGCACACTTCCAGACTTCAGCATACCGTGAGCAACCATCACGTCTGGGTATAAATCCATCACCCAATGAGAATGGCCGCAGCCGTGCCTTTTTGAAAAGACCCGCGCCAAGATTGACAAATACGGCGGCGTCGTCAGAGCAACGATCTTGTCGGGCTTGTGGGACAGGCCAACTAAAGCCAACACCACTCCTACATAAAAACTCACGTAATCAACCAACTTGCCGATAAAACTACCTCGGCCAAATGAGGTCGCCCCGACACGGACTACCTTGACACCGTCCTGTTGAAGCTCTTCGGCTCTCTTGAGCTCTTTGTCATCGTCTCCCTTTGAAGCATAACCTCCCTTGGCACAGATCACCGTTACCTGATGCCCCGCCTCGACAATCTCCTGCACCACACGGACCAGCATGATTCCCGTTGGCGCCGCATCGGGAGGGTAATACTGGTTGATGAATACAAAATGCATCGGCTTTTTGCTTAATGAGCTAACGAGTAATATCAATAGTCCCAGCCATTGGGCCGAGACTCATACCATTTTGCCAATGACCTAACCGACTGCTCGATACTGCGTTGTGGCTCCCAACCGAGTATCTCTTTCGCTTTACGGTTATCGGCTACAGCGATATTGGCGTCACCACCACGGCGCTCGCCCACTGACTTTTCCAGCTCCACCTCCATGATACGCTCAACTTCAGTGACAATTTCAAAAACCGAGTTGCCCGTTCCTGTGCCTAGGTTAAAGACATCGCTCTCACCACCTGATCCCAGATAACCCAGCGCCTTGATATGCGCATCCACCAGATCCTCCACGTTGATGTAGTCTCGAATGGGTGAGCCATCAGGCGTATCCACCTCGGTGTAGTTCAATACAAAAGGAGCGATGCCCATGGTTGCACGCACTGCATTTTGCATCAGGTGGAACGAGGGTTTTTTAGAGTCGCCAAAGAGTGAGTCATCGGCAGCGCCACAGATGTTAAAGTAGCGCATCTTGACACTGCGCAGTCCGAACAGCTTGCCATACCAGTCGATCACCCGCTCCGCCATCGCCTTGGACTCGCCATACGGGCTGGTCGGCGCATTTTGTGGGTGTGTCTCTGAGATCACTTCCTGCTCAGGATTGCCGTAGGTCGCACAAGTAGAGGAGAACACCAACTTATCAACACCAGCATCTTTCATCGCATCCATTAGCGACACCACACCACCAACATTATTATCAAAATAGAGCTCCGGGCTTTGTTCCGATTCTCCGACATTACACAAAGCAGCGAAATGCATCACCGCATCAATGCTAGGCTCCGAGCCAAACACCGAGCCAATCTCCGTGCGGATATCATTTTTATAGTATCGAAATTTCCTCTCACCAAATTCTTTACGTAAAATCTCCATGGGCTGCAAAAAGCCCCTGACACATGAGTCGACGCCAACCACCTCCATGCCTGCCTCGAGCAATCGACGCGCTGCCAAAGACCCAATATAACCACCTGTTCCTGTTACTAGAATTTTCATCTTAACCTTCTTATTTTACCTGATTCTTCCGAGCTAACTCTGCCCTCTTAATTGCGATCATCGATTCATACATCATCTGTAGCCGGCAATACACCAAACCTGGATAACCATCAAGGAACCCGAGCTTCACCACATAGAGGTAGAAAAACTTAAACCAAGGCCGGCATGGCATACGCACGAACAATGACTTCATCGCACGCTTCTTGACCATGGCATCTCCAGAAAATAAATCTCCGAGCGAACAACGCCCCATATTTTCCGCTGAGTCCACCTCCTGAGATGAATAAACATTATGCTTAGCCAGCCAGTCCTCGATGCCCTTGGAGAAATTATAATGATCATACGCCGTGTGAACATGCCCCACCCCACGTGTCGCCGTATCTTCCTTCTGACCATGCCCAGCCTTCATAAAGCGAACCTCACCGATCTTCAGCAAACGAACCTGCGGATACGGATACTGAGTGCAGTGCTTGATCCACTTACCGAGGAATATGATTTTATTCGGCACAAAATAAGCACTGTGAACATCCTCTTCAATCACCCTATCGCAATCTTCAAGAAGCTCCTCATTAAAACGCTCATCCGCATCGAGGTGAAACACCCACGGGTGCTTAAACTTGATCTCATCCAAAGCGTGATTGCGCTGTGAGCCAAAGTCATCAAAAGGTCGCTGAAAAATCCTAGCCCCCATCTCCTTGGCAATCTCACAAGTGCCGTCATCACTCAAAGAATCCAACACCACCACATCATCACACCACGCAACCGACTCAAGACAATCACGGATATTGCCTTGTTCGTTTTTGGTGAGGATGAGGATGGAGAACATTACTTAAAGGGAAGATGAGATTGTATCGTATCAGTGAGATAATCGCTAACTCAATTTTTGAACAAGCGCAGCAGCCTTCACATTGGCAGCGATGTGCTTGGGGTTAAACATTGAGCACAATACCACACTGTTGGGGAAATCCTGCCAGAGCTTTTGTAGAACCTCGGCGGGTGTTAAATCCTGACGCTGCCTAAAGGGAGAAAAGAAAATATTAGCTGCGTTGCGTCGTTGCTCAAGTGTCCTGCCGTAATGCGCGGCCTCCGGTGAATTGTTAAATTGCAAGACGTCGAAGCGATCAAAAACCGACTCATGCACATCGGCTGTGTCCCAGTCAAAGGCGAGCCCCCATGCCTTGATCTTGCCTTGCTGTTTTAATTCCTCCGCCTTGGCAGCTAAGTCATCCATGCGCTCAATGGCCCCGGTTGGCTCATGCACCATCAGCACATCAAGATAATCACAGCGTAGCGCAGACAAGCTCTTATCGAGACTCGCCACCATCGCTTCCGGAGTGATGGCAATGCGCTCGTGAAATGGATCTTTACGAGGAGCGGTTATCTCAGCGACCTCAGAAGCTGTATCAGCTTGAGCGTCAGATCCCCCGCTCTTACATCCACTGTCCCTGTTGCGTAGCGCGCGCAAGGTGCGGACAGCAGGTTTCAGAGGACGCAGCAAGCCCGCCTTCCACGTCGCCCGGATGCCAAACTTGCTAGCAATAACCACCTCGTCTCGCCGGCCTTTAAAAAACTTCCCAAGGAATGCCTCTGCCTCACCGTAACCATAAGAACGTGCGATATCAAAATGATTGATGCCCTCATCCAAGGCACAGCCTAGCGCCCGCTGTGCCGTCCTAGCGCCGACAGCACCAAGGATCGGCGCACAGCCAAAGCCGAGCACGGAGGAATCGACTCCGGGAGCTATGTTCACCTTACGCATGATCGTGATGAGGTTGGTTAGATGAGGGGTTGGATAAATGGTGCGCGAGTCTTACGGCATAGGCACCCAGCAAATAAGTCGGATTAGCCTGCCCCGAAGTCGGGAATGCCGAGCTACTACAAACATAGAGATTACTCGTACCGAAGACTTTTAAATCCGTATCAAGCACACCACGTTCTGCTGAATCAGCAATGCGCGTAGTGCCACTCTGGTGAATACCATCACGCGACATCGCACGTATCGCATCACTCAACTCATCCTTGGGAAACCAGTATTTTAATTCTCCGCAGCCGCATTGCTTTAACCAGTTGTCGAGCAAATCATGGGATCGGATCACCGAATCAATATCACGATCGGTCAAGTGATAGTGAATTTCCAGTGTTTCGCCATCATCACCCAGCACCATGCGGTTGTCGGCATCTGGCACCTGCTCAGCATGAAAGTGTAGCGCATACTGGTTGGCTCCACTGAAGAGACATATCCCGGGCAGCTTACGCTTCAAACAGTAACGGCGGAAAAACACAGATGCCGGATTCCACAGAGAACCCGGCAAACCACGCAGCACATTACCAATATGCTGCCACAAGCCCGTCACCTTGCCCTTGGTGATCGAGTTGGCAATCGCTGGAGGCGCCAGACGCTTGCCTAAGATCGGCGTAATCATCGCCAGATACATCACCGACATCGCACCACTGCGGTGACTCGGGTCATGATAAAGCGGGTTATCCAACCAGATCGCCGTGTTCAACAAGTCCTCTCGTTCAATGGCCGATTGTGAGATTTGGAAACGACGGCGGAAATAGCTACCATCCTCATCTTGCTGAAACTGATAATCGGTTTTCTTCGGATCTCCACTCAGACAAATCGTCGCGATCTTGCCTGAAACATGCCCCTGATAATAACGACCTAATGAATCAGGTGCGCTCTGTAGATTGTCAAAAACCTGCTGATTCCTCAGCAGAATCCGTGTCGACTCCTGCGCCCCGGCAGCGAGCACAAAGGATGCCGCGCGCACGATTCGTATTGCCCCCGTTGCTGTGTCACGCAGCTCAAGACATTCAATGCTGCCACCCTCATTCGGCTCACTAAAATCACGAGCCTCAACGCCAAAAAGTAATTCAATATTGGACAGCGCAGAAAGCTCTTCCAGATAACGCGGACCGAAACGTGTCGGCATGCTCCACCTCTCAAGGCGACTATCCAAGACATCGCCCTCCACAAAACCCTCCGCAATGCGTCGATCCTGCCACTTCGGCATCTCATTGAGATCAAAGGGACCCTCACCACACTCAAAATACTCAGACGCTTTGCCCAGATAAGGAGTCACCGCATCAAGCGAATCAGCACCCCAGGTGCACTCACCTTGTAAAATAGGCCGATCTGAAAAATCAACCTCATCATACATCACACAACGGCCACCCCATGTGGCTGACGTGCCTCCCAAGCCTTTGTTAGTGCACTCGTAAGGATCATGATGATTGGCAGGATTGTGATTTTCAATACTATCATCGAGCTGGTTTTGCTCAGTCCCCTGCTGCGCTCCATACTCCGCCAGTAAAACTTTCTTATCCGGGTTTTCACGCGCGTATTCCAGCGCCATGATAATGCCCGCAGGTCCACTGCCGACCACACAAAGATCAACGACCTGTTCATTACTATTGATATCCGTTGCCATACTAGGAGGCCCCGTCGCCAGTGTCGCTGATATCATTGCGTTTGCTCACCTCTCTTGCTGGATTACCCGCATAGACCGTCCATGCCTCAAGGTCCTTGGCACAAACTGCACCAGCACCTAAGACTGAGCCCTCACCACAGCTGACACCGGGCAAGACAATCGCCCGCACACAGATCCAAGCATAAGCACCGATCTCCACCCTCTTGCTGATCAAAGGGAAATCAGGATCCTGATGGTCATGTGTCGCCCCACAAAGATAAGCCCCCTCAGATACAATCGCGTGATGGCCGATGAACATGCCACCCACATTGTAGATATAAGCCTGAGAAGCAATCGTTGCCACGTCACCTGTTTCAAGCAACCACGGCGCCCAGATGCGAGCACTCGGATAGATGAAATTATTGTTGCCTAATTTGGCACCGAATAGCCGAAGCACAAAACACCGCCAACCGTGAAACTGATTCGGTGTAAACCGACATAGTAACGCCCAAGTGAGCAACCAAATACCACGCTTCAGCTTGCTGCCAAAGCTCTGCATCGGACGCATCAGCGCATCTGGATGATCAGCATTATGTTGAGTTAGTAAAGGCACTAGATTAAGTTTTTAAATCTTAATTATTAATTTAGCAATATTAATACGATGGCCAATAGACATTACGACATCCTACAATAACTAGTCGAATTCTGATAAACAATGAGCCGCCGAGCGTGTCGGCAGAGAATGTGGCCAGCAGCTAGAACGACCAAATCCTATCTCTGACCAGATAGACCAATGCAGCCAGGCGCTCTCGACGTGACGCATAGCGATGCCAGTTGCTCATCTTCTCTGGCTTGGGCTCAAAGGCTGCCACAAATTCGCGCCCAGGTTGATGACGCCTGAACACAGCCAGCGAGCGCGGCGCGTGAAACCAGTTGGTCACTAGCACCACCTTTTTAGCACCGAGCTTGGTGAGAATAGGGTCTGTAAAGGTCGCATTCTCAACCGTCGATGTTGCTGCCTGCTCATGGTGTATTTTTGACCTCCCAATACCCGCCTTCAACAAAGGTGCGAGCATGATACCACTGTCACCCGTTACGACAATCGACACCTCCGGATATTTTTGCACAAGGCGCAGAGCCTCACGCGGCCTCTCCTCATTACCTCCCCCCAAAACGATGATAACATCCGGTTGCCACGGTAATTTCTGCAACTCCGGATTGGGCCAAGCACCCCATCCAATCCACCACAACAAGCAAGCTAAGATAAGGCACGCTGTGACAACCAAGCGTAAGATGAATTTGCAGCGCAATATTTTCATCATCATTCGCGGCTTATCGCTTACTGAATAAATTCAGGCTTATCACCCTGCGGACAACGCTTGCGCACCCATTGATAAAGCTCACCCATCTGAGCTGCAATCGTGGGCCAGGTGAATTTCTCTTTCACAAGATTGAGACCATTAACCCCCATGCCCTTGAGCTCAGCGTCCGAGCACTCGATCATCTTGATCATGCCTGCGGACATACCCTCCACTTCAGTATCAATGTGAATGGCGGCGTCCGCATTGAATCCCTCTGGCAAATTACAATAGTCCGTCATGACCACCGGTAATTCATAAGCCCATGCTTCCAAAATGGACATGGGCAAGCCCTCGCTAAAACTAGGCAGAATAAAGACATTCGCCCTCTCCAGTAGCTGCGCCTTGAGCTCACCAAACACAGGCCCAACAAACACCACAGAGAATCCCGACAACTGACCAGAGCTCGCCTCGAGTGAGAGAAATTGCTTAGCGGGCACATCAGCAAAAGAAAGCTCAAGCTCTTCACAGAGTTGCTTCAACCTGACTTCATGATCACCTTGATCCCAACCCGCGATGACAAATTGCCAGTTACTTGGCTTACTATCAGGGGATGCTTCGCTACGAGAAGCTGCCCATGCTCGTAATGCATTTTCAAGGCCTTTCTTGGGATGCAGCCTGCCGAGAAACAACATGATTTTTTTCTTAACCAAATATCTCGAGCTAAGGTCGCGACCCTCAGGTATTTCGATACCATTAGGAATGGTCGCGATTGGATTTTTCAGCCCAAACTCACGAATTGATTTAGCCTCAGATTGACACAGAGCATGCAAACACGCCGCTCCACGCAAATGGCGCCGCTCATAAAGAGCCGCCGCCA
>ENA-UOYH01000366-UOYH01000366.1-marine-metagenome-genome-assembly--contig:-NODE-366-length-17207-cov-9.032516_pt1 | contig 17207 bp, 16 predicted proteins | sample MGYA00238175_ERZ767261 | MGnify/ENA primary metagenome ERZ767261 (study PRJEB28946, sample SAMN06267185) | marine metagenome | isolation source: Columbia River Estuary | place: USA:Columbia River Estuary...
GACTATCCAAGGTTGAAAATCGCTCGACCAGAGTTGAGTCGGCTCCTCCATTCTTACCCGAGTTTTGCACATTTGAAAAGAAAAGAAAATAAAATGAAAGAAAAAAACTAAAATAAAATACAATAAAATGAATAAAATAATCCCCATTTACAAAAAGTCACAATAACTGATTGCCCCCGGCTCAGAATTGCTTACGCAGATTTGAGCCGGTATCCCGTTTACGAAAAGTCCCAATAACTGATTGCCCCGCGGCTGAAATTTGCTTACGCAGATTTGAGCCGGCATCCCAATATACGAAAAGTCCCAATAACTGAATGCCCCCCCGGCCGAAAGTTGCTTACGCAGATTTGAGCCGGCATCCCATTTACGAAAAATCCCAATAACTAATTGCCCCCGGCTGAAAATTGCTTACGCAGATTTGAGCCGGCATCCACATTTATTAAAAGTCCCAATAACTGATTGCCCCCCGGCTGAAAGTTGCTTACGCAGATTTGAGCCGGCATCCCATTTACGAAAAGTCCCAATAACTGATTGCCCCCCGGCTGAAAATTGCTTACGCATATTTGAGCCGGCATCCCAATTTACGAAAAGTCCGAACGACCCACCATCCCCGGCTGATGAAAAATCCCAATAAATAACTAGCCCTTGCTGAAAATTGCTTGAGTGGATTTGAGCCGGTATCCCAATTTACAAAAATTCCCAACAACTGACTATCCAAGGTTGAAAATCGCTCGACCAGAGTTGAGTCGGCTCCTCCATTCTTACCCGAGTTTTGCACATTTGAATTCAGAATTCGATAAAAAAAAAATCAATTCCCTTTCTTGTTTGTACAAATTTATGCTCGGGCAACAAATTTCACGAAGCCTATAGTTTTTAAAACCATTACCGTAGGAATTCAATACTCAATGCTCATGTAGAGTTTTGTACCAAAGAAGATTACAAAAAAAGTGCGCGAAAATTAATATTCATTCCGAAGCCTATAGTTTTTAAAAAATGTACATAGGAATTCAATACTCAACGCGCATGTAGATTTTTGTACCAAAGAAGATTACAGAAAAAAGTGCTGGGACGACCATACTAAAAAACCCTAACCCTAACCCTAACCCTAACCACAGAATATTTCAAAAAATAAATGGACAAACATAATAACCTAACCCTCCCAGCCTATCGGAATCCTAAACCCTAACCCTTACTCAAATAACGCTAACCCTAACAACCATAACCCTAATCCTAAACCATGACACGAATAATAATTAATGTGTTGATTTTGAATGAGCGAAGCTGTTGTAAAATTCATAAAGAAAAAAAATGTGTCCTTTTTACCCCACATAGAATGAACAACATCACATTTCGAAGAAGTGGTAGGAGAAGTACTCATTTATGATGGTAGATTGATATTATTAAGTATCATGATATTCACTTTTCGATAATGAATACTGAAAACTATGAACTAGTTTGATATATACAAAAAGTACCATTGCTTGGATGTTCAAGATATGGCCACGTTGGAATAAGTATTATCTTTCGTAATTGAAGTTGACTTGAACGTGGGAATCAATATGATTTTTGCTCTTTTTGTAGTATGTACAAATTTACATACAAAAATGAAGTAAGTAGAAATGGCCATTCTTGGTATGTATCTGTGAGTGTTACAATGGACACATAATCCAAACCCTGACCCTAACCCTAAGTACTACAGCAATACCAAGCCGTCTTTCATTGAATTAACTCTTTGGTAGAGTCTTAGATGCGCCTGTCGACCTAAACTCCACATTACTGCGGCGAACTCCACCAAGCTGGGGGAACCTAGCACCCCAAAGGGTACGCGCAAATCTTGTGGTGCTACCGGAAGATACATAGACCTCTGTACGGTTAAGAAAGGTGACAAATTACTATACACTAATTGGGTATCAAACCCAAAACAAAACAATGCATACTTGAGCTTAGAACCCATATGCCAGCCTTAAATAAAAAATTTAACAGTGGAAGTACTTCTAAAATATTCAGTTATTCAAAGATCTAAACTAGGTCTATTCAAGACGAGGTTCGTCTCTTGAAACTTTGGCTGGCTTTTTCCAATTAGTGCCAGCTCAGACTAGTCTCGTTGTTGTCTTGATCATCTTTCCATATTCCATGTTTTCTGTTAACTCTTGATAATATATTGTTCAGCCACATAGGATTGACATTGGCATCATACAAATATTGTGTTGTCCATAATTTCACTTTTTCAAGAATGTCCTTTTCTTTATGTAAACGCTTCATTGATTTCTCAAATTGGTCAGCAGAGGTACTCTCTTGAGCTAAAAACATGTGTAAGAGTGATATGAAGCCTCCAAGCAATGGCATCTTTGGGTATGTCAGATGAACAATGTCTTCGTACATTTCTATTCGATCATTTGGACCAGAAAGAATATTTAGTGCTTCTGTTGATGATTCAATAGCTCCTTTCCGACAATCTTCGTTGTCACATGAAATGGTGACCGGAATGCATTTGGATTTGTCGCATGCTCTGGGGAATGAAATTAAGCAGGACAAATCATTCATTTTGTTATCCAATATATTGTTCATTGAAACAATATGTTTCATGTGCAAATCAAAAGTTTTGGAACCATTGCTTTGAAGCTCATCCAATTCATGTAATTGCATCCGTAGTTCATTTCGAAAAGATGAGTATACCAAATCTCTGAAGTATGTGTTTGAGGGAGAATATGCTAAATTCAGCTTTCGAATGTGATTGTATACGACTCTTGACCTGTGTGGAGTTTGTTCTTGACCACTTGAACTGTCATTATACAATATTGGTGGATGAATTTCTGAAATGCTGTTGGTGCATGGTGTAATAAAATGACCGTACTTCTTTGAGAGGTTCCTGGACGTTCCAATGTGAATATAAAGAAGTTGTCCCCAGATGTGCACATGGTGATGTTGATATCCTCCACATGTATCATGTCGGATGACGCTCTTTATGTTACAGTATGAATAATGGTGGGTAGTTACGGGTTTGTTGCTGTTCCATATCGTTACGGAGATCTTGAACTTTAGTGAAAATATTGGACATAACATTGCATGATTGTTTTGTTCATCACGTGATTTCACATTATTGATGAAATGTTCCTTGGGCAAAAGCGACTGCTTAACATACTGTGTCTGGTCATGACAGTATAGAGTCTTCATAAGATGTTCCCAGTCTTCATCTGTGTGACTGAATTCATTCAAAAATGCTTCAAAATTAAATGGATCATTGTCTGATATTTCTTGCTTGGCGTGGTCAGACCACTTGTACTCTATGTTTTCCATAGCTTCGACAAGGCTCTTAGTCAATGATTCTGTTCTTATTCCAGATCTCTTCCATGCATGATCCTTTAATCTTCGCATTGACGGCATTTTATTTGGAGAATTGTTTGAATTAAGATGTTGGTGTGATAATGAACGTGATGTTTTCTTTCTTTGGGTATGCTTAGTGGTCTTTGGAAATGAATATCGGGAGTCGCCATAATAAATCACAATCGTTGTGTCAATGGTTGGAGACCAATCTAATGAGTCAAATGTGTACAATACTGACTTTTTGGAAGGGCTGAATGTGTACATCATGGTCTTTTCTTTTGGTAGGTCGTAAAAGGTTATATCCATTTCATAAAGGAAAGAGATCAAAGGAAATATCACATCGGGAGCGAACATGTAATACTGTTCGACATGGTCTGGGGAGGCCACCATTGGCCATCCAATGAGAATGCTATGCTTCATTTCAATTTCTTCAAGATTGGTTGTTCCTTCGAAAGATGGATTTTTTAATCCGTTATCCAGAATGAAGCTTTTGTCCAAACATATATTATCTTTCAGATATGTTGAAATCATTTGCCTAATAGGCTTACTGGAAGGTAGGTTTAAATAAGACGCCAAGGACTTGTAACCACGTTTGGAATCATTGTTGTATTCTCGTCGGTAGTTTGTTGGAGCTGACGTCACTAGAAATTTTTTCCGAAGGATTGATATGGTCTTATTCTCCATTGGTTTGTGGATTGTATGATGAGTGATGGGTTTAGGACCATTGATTGTTATTACAACGTCTCTGTTCATGATTTTGTTCAAAAACAAGTTTGCATGCTTGAAATATGAACAATTAGATTGAAGATCGGTCTTATTGTATGCCACACCTGAACATGGAAATAGGTAATGAGTGGAAAGAGCCTTGATAAGGACTTCTGTCTTGAGATTAATCCCAATAATTGGTACAGAGAGACATTGGCAGATCTCTTTCAACTGTTGGAGTGATATTGGGGATTCTTGTGTCAATATGTTCATACAACCACTTCCAATGACCGGAAGTTGTTTTTGGTTGGTGGTTTGGGTGTTTTGACATGGGAGTGACCAATTCTCTTTGTGGCATTCTATGATGAATGAGAATAAGTATTGGTTGAAAGCAGGCGAACCGAAGAATATGTGCTTATTTAGTTGATCAATTGAATGGATGATTTGTGTGTATGGATTCATAGTTGTGTGCTTTGTAGAGTTTGGTTGCAACAGGAGTAGTTCATACTCTGTAGTGGGTGGATATTCTGAAAACATATTCTGGAAGTCTTCTTCACATTCCATGTCATGATCATTGTATTCTCCTTCAACCTCACCGATATCATTCCTTTGTCCAGATTTTGCCACTTCGTCCATGGTATCATTCCTGGATTCTGAATTTGCCATAAGTGGGATGATATCATCAGAAAGGGCTAAAATTTGTAGCTTTCCCTGGTATGACAACTTTGTAAAACAGCTAAGAGAACCTTCTGCATTCGAAGATGTGCTTACATATGTAACTATATGATCCGAGTCCTCCCTTGAAACATTGTGTTCTGTTAAAAAGGATATCAACTTTGTGAGAAGGGAGTTCAATTCATTTTCATTTGTTTCCGAAGCTGTTTCTAGGCATAATTCCATGATATTGTCCGCCGCAGGTTTTGGAGTGATGTGGCACTTTCTATCCCCATGGGGATCAAAAAGTGTGGCACTTTTTAACCACTTTATCACATAGTCATAATAGAACAGCTGTGCAAAACCAGCCAAGTTCATAATTTGGCCCATTTGTGCCTGGAGCCATAGTGAATGGCTCGCATGGGGGTAGGCTTGATTGAATGTTCTCGATGCCCTCAGACGTAGGTAGGGTCTCAGTCGATGAATCAAAGTGTTTAACCTTGTTGTTGTGTGTTCGATGTTTACAGTTTGCTTGCCCACACTATAAGCTCCGCGGTAAGCGTCAAGTAGGCTGAAGTATGCAATCATTAGGAAATCGTTTAGATGGCCTGTAAGTCTTAAACTTGATTCATCCTCTTCTATTACAGGTCTGATTGATACTTCCGATCTTAGTCCGACACCTACTGATTTTGTCCAATCAACCGTATTTTTGAATGTGTTCCAAACTGTGTCGAGCGCAGATGTGAGTTGTCTTATTGTTCTGTCAGGTAAGAAATGCATGTCGCTTTGCTTTTTTGGTAGACTGCCATATATCTGCATCAAGCAATGAAAATGATCACTGTAAAACTTGAGAGAGTATAAGTTGGAAATGTTCATTTCGACGTTTTCTTTGGTTTCTGTTTCTGTTGTGTCACTTGCCGTCATCTTTTTAAAAATAAAGTAACGGTCGGGATGATAATTGTCAACACATTCCGAACCAACAAGTATTGTCGTTGCACTTGATTTTGAACTCCGATTTTTTGTTTTGATGATAACCGTTCCTGTTTTCCTTCTTTTTCTACCATTTGGACTAGCATCATATGTAGGGGTGTACATCGGGTATACCACCAAATCAGATTTGCTCAAAATGGTTGAGTTTGTGTTTTGATCATTCACATTCTTAGAGGCATCAATTGACAGGAATTCACCCTTCGGATGTGGTGATGTGAATGCTAAGTCAAGCTGCAGAATCTCAACTGTCGTTTCGTGATTTAAACGAAGTTGTTTGATATTGGAGAAAAGACGATCAATGCTGTTTTCTGGATTACTTAAATCTGACGGTTCAATCACAGCTTTGATTGGTATTCTCATTCCAACATTAGCAACGTGAATGAAGTTTTTACCCTGATTGATGCATGAGTTAATGATGGCATTAATAACGAGTCCATAGCATGGCAGGTTTATTGTCTTTTTCGGATCGAAACATATGTCATGATTGGGAGCAGAAAACACTGGGAATCCCCCTTTCCGCAAGAAATCAATGATCCTTTCTTTACGGGATATATGCACGGCAATTTTGATTGGGGTATCAATGACAATCACTTCTGAAGATTCTATTTCTCGAGGTAAATGTTGGCATTTGTTTCGGGAGCAGCCGAAAATGGAGCTATCACCACGACAAAGTACTCCACGATGCGGTACACTGATCGCAGAGTCGAAACTTCCAAACCCTAGTAAAAATGTTAATAACGATCTCTTGGTTTGTGCCTGAAGAATCCCATTGCAGGTGATTAGTATACTAATTGCGTCATAGTCTATCTTGATCGTAGGAACTTTCTTATCATCTTTTTGAGCTACTATGCACTGACAGGATTTAATTAATCGATTTCTGAAATCACAATCGGAGGTTTGATCATGACCCCTTTTGAAGTTTTTTTCGTTCATTTGATTTTAAATAACCGATTTGTCAGAAAAGCTAAGTATATTGATGTTTGTGAAACAATTGTAAAAAAAATTACATACCATTTGTAAAACCTTTGATTAGTGTTTTCGTAATCAGAATCATTTGGATCTTCTCCATGGTCTGAATTGTCAGCCATTTCACCACATGAGTTTTCGTAATCAGAATCATTTGATTCTTCTACATAGTCTGAATTGTCAGCCATTTCATCTAATGAGGATTATTGATAACTAATATACTGAGAAAAATGGAATCGGGAACTTATGAGTAGTTCGAAATAAATACTAAACTGTTCGTCTATCCCTTACTGTAACTGATAAATCTAGTGTGATACTTTGAACCAGAAAATGGGATCTCGTTTTGTCACGTTAATCTCAAAAAAGGTCTTTCAATTCATCGCATTTTTCCTCATTTTGCTTCTTTCGACATTTGGTGATATTCGCAAATCTATCACCCCCCGTTAGAAACAAATCATTGTTGAAATCTCTTTCAATTCTGAATTCGCTTGCCCCCTTGCGAACGGCATTTCTAAAATACTTTTCCCTCCCTACCAATTTTGGCTTTTGTTCTTCTGTGCTATTATGGACTAGACGTACCATTTCATCCAAAACATGGAATTCCTCCCGTTCTCTTTCATGAAGGGTAATTCCACCTAACTGAGCCTTCTCATTTAAAGAATCATGCATCTTTTCCAAAAGTGCCTTGTAAATGTCATGTACAGCAGGTGTTAGTCCAGCTTGCGTATATCTCTCTATCGCAGGACGCATTGGATTCAAATTATTCAAAATCGGAAATTCCATGGGATCTGATCCTGTCATCCCTTTGAATGAATCATCTCCTAATCTCCAATTGAGAAGAATACCACAGGCCACTTGCCATTCAAATGTTTCTTCCGATCTGTTTTGTCCCGCTGTTTGTTTACGATTCGAACCATGCTTCGAACCTTTCACAAGGCAAACAAATGATGGATCATAGCATTCCATAAACACTGCATGAGCCAAATAGAGGAAGAGGGTGCTTGGATCAAAGAATTGTCCCAAATTCCCAGAACCAATAGTATTTGCATCGATTGCATGTTCATAATCATCCTGTACCTCTTTTACTTGCCTTTTCCATTCTTCGTGATTTCCGTCGCTTAGAAGAAAGTCATCAAATTCAGGTTGTTTAAAGAGTTCAAACCAGTTCGCGATGGCAGATACGGTGTCTCGACTCAAGTCAACATTGGCCAAACATGAAATGATCATTTGTGAGGCTTTCATCAGTAGAGTAACATGTAGTTTGAATGGATCATACTTCGTCTTGTCTGAGATTTCTCCAGAGTCATTAGGTACTGTAGAATTTTCATCGTCAATGACCTCTTTCACAAAGTCCGGTGTATGTTCTTCTACAAACTTTATAGTCAATACACCACATATCTCATTGTGCCAATTAACAACACTCTTCATTAGGTTGCCTTTGATGATCAATTTGTCATCTTCGTCATCGGACATATCGACTTTATCCATGAATTCCTGAATATCAAGGAATTGTAACTTAAATGCGTAGCAAGATGTGACCCAAACCGGCAGTGAAGAAAAGTGTAATATACAAATGTCTTCGGACATTGTTTGCAAAGAGTTCGGGTTATGAACTGTTGTAGATTATATGGCTTTTCAAAGTGAGCTTTTGAAATTTATGAGCACAAGTATTGCACTGAACACATCCCTTTTTTTCATTATATCAATGCCCGGGCGAGGTGATAATGGCCAGGAGTATGCTCTCAGTCGGCATCCATGTCTTACATGGGAGTCACTAACCAATGGGATCTATTTAGATTTTGAATCATTGTCTGAGTTGCAGCGCAAGATCCCCCACGAAGATAGTTTGAGGCCCGTGTTCTCGAAAAAGTCCTTTTCGGCGAGGATAATTAGTGCTACGCAAATAATTTGTTTTTGTGAAATTTAATTTGGATCATGTATTATGTATTACATATTATGTATTACGTATTACATATTTGGTTTCTGTATTACTTATTTGGTTTCAGTATTATTGAAAATGCAAAATCTGTATTGAGTATTACCTAATTTCACAAGACCAATAATAAGTATTACCTATTCTACAAAGAAGGTATTCCACAAAATACTGAATCTGAATTTTCTGAAGTACTGAACTTTCTTGTGACGGATACTTCGGCCCTCAGAGAATCGGCGGATCACGAGAAAGAGTTGAATTTGCATTCCATGCAGAACATTGAGCCCCCTGTCATCACGCGTCAACCTACATAAAAATCAGTTTGAGGTAATGCTGAAAAATCTGAGGAACACCGAAAAGACAGTTTCAGTATTCTGTATTATGGAAATTGTATTTTACGTATTATGTAGCACGGAATTTGTATTTTCTGTATTATGTAGATATTCTGCATTATGTATAATGTACTATGTATTTTAAATATGTAATACGGAAAACTAAACATGTATTACATTTTCGAAGTTTGCTAATAACCGATAAACAATATAATTTTCGTATACCTAATAACAATCATCACAAATCAAGGAATTTTGTGATCCACACGACCGATCCGTCACACGGGGGATCTTGTGTTGTATCATCAATCATCAGTCACCTGTTGATACTGACATACACGTCTACTGTCAAAAGGGTGGTCAAAGCGCAAAGCATGGTTGAAATTCTTAGTTATTTTTGTGTGCGGTCATCTCTTCAGTTACATTAAATTTATCCTACTTTTTCTCCGTACCGTAACCCCAGGATCGAATCACCGCCTTGTACGAATCGTCATCGCACATGTTTGCGATAATGTGATAATCAACAAACTCCCACTTACAGTTATCGAGCATTTCTCTGAATTGACCAACATTACCAGAGAAACTTGATGGAAGAGTTTTCTTTCTCCTTGGGTTGAGCATATTTGCAGCAATCTCTTTGCCATAGCGTTGTTCCATTTGTTTACTGGCTGTCCTCTCTTGCAGAAGGAACTCAATTGGATTAATACCAAAAATGGACAAATCGGGGGATGGGCCACCGAGAGGGACTTTAAAGTATACATCGCCAACAACGTAGTTAGACCCCGACGTATCTTTGAGTTGTTGATTTCGAGATTGTCCAACGGTATCAAAACTCTTCGTAGTAAATCTCGCGGCGTGAATCATTGCGTTTACACGATGATTTGGTGGGAGGCTTTTTCTACGTCCATCCTCATCAAGCATGATTTCAAAAGAATGTGTGTTGCCGTCATGGCACCAGAACAACCGAGCGACACTTTCCAACTGAACATCACGAGGTACACTGTCTTACATGGGAGTCACTAACCAATGGGATCTATTTAGATTTTGAATCATGGTCTGAGTCGCAGCCGCAATCAATTCCGCCATATTCAGTCCTTGATCATAAATCATAAGTGGCCATGTTCAGTCCTGCAAGATCCCCCACGAAGATAGTTTGAGGCCCGTGTTCTCGAAAAAGTCCTTTTAGATTCATGGGCATTGATGTAAAAAGCTTTTACTTATGCACACCATTGGACAGATATGAGTACATGAAGATGCCCCTTTCAATTTTCCCGGAACACACCAAGAAAGACTACAATATGGAAGCCAATGCTATCGATGGATTTGTATACTTAGAGATCCGCCGAGCAATTTATGGATTACCGCAGGGAGGCATCCTTTCCAACAAGCTACTACGCAAACGGCTTGCCCCTGAAGGCTACTATGAAGTTGCCCACACTCCAGGACTTTGGCGCCATATTTCACGCCCTATCTCCTTCTCCCTAGTGGTTGATGATTTTGGAGTGAAATATGTAGGAAAAGAGCACGCGGATCACTTATTGGAAATACTCCATCGACACTACAAAACATCTATTGATTGGAAAGGCAGTTTATACTGTGGTATAACCCTAGATTGGAACTACGATAAGCGATACTTGGATATTTCAATGCCAGGATATATCGACAAGGTAAGACAACGATTCAACCCCTAATCCTAACCCTAACCCTAAACACCCTTCTAACCCTAAACCTATACTATCCCTAGATACCTGCCGAATACTCTACCAAGGCGGGTAGGGATCCAATCCTCTCAAAATATCAACTCGTGTAATTTATCATGACGGCAGTAAATGATGGTGTACACGTCACTTGTCACCAATTTACTGGTATTCGTTAGTTCAACATGTTTGTCATCGAATCTGTGCCACGTTGTGTCGCCGGTCCTCATGATCACGTCGTAGTGTCCTTTACAAGGGGAGGCTCCATAGTGTTGTATGACAGCAATAAGGGAAAACTTGTTGTCAGATGGGTCTGTTTGTTCATCGGTCTCTGTGAATTTTGTCATGTCCAGGTCATCAAATGGAAAATCAACTCTTGTGTTATTTTTGGTTCCATTAACGCTGAACCTTTTGAGTGATATAATCAAGATATTTCTCGGCTCCAACCGGAACCCCTGAAAAGCGGGCCTGGCAAGTTTGCAGTGACCACATTTCCAGTCATGAACATCTTCGAGCCGGAAGTGAGCTGATATACATTCCATTATGCTGCGTCCTGTTATGGCTACCTCGAGGCTTGTGGACCAATCTCCCCTGTTATAACTTTCGCGGTGACATGACTGGCATCGAACATAGCTGATAGCGCGACTGCGAAACACCTCCGAAATTGGGTCACATTTATTGTCTGTCCTCAGGGCCTCGCTTAGAGTGTCAAGGAGTTTTGTCAATAATTCATTGACGTCTTGCTGGCGAGTGTTGTCAAAATCCCTGAAGGAATGGTGCAACACAAGGACATCCTTGAACGACTCGACAGAATGACGACAATTATGTAAGTGCATCTCCTGGAATAGTGTGTGTAGGGCAACAGCGATGAAGCCTCCCTTCTGTCCAAACATGTCAAACTGATGAACTGTGGTAAGATCAAGCCCCTGCCAAAAAGAACCACTCGAGAACAGATTTCTAGTGCATTTCATTCCGTACAAAAGCTGGACTGTCGTGTTAATGTAACAGAGACTTCCCGGATTTTCTAATCCAGGTGCTGGTTGCGCGCGCCAATTCAACGGGTGGTCGGGATCCAGGAGATGTTCAAAGTAAACCTGTCTAGCGTTGCATTCTACCTTCTGAATCTTGCTTAGGGTTTCCTCATGGCCACGGGGGGCCTTACTCTTGTCGTCAGTATGACGTACATGATTATTAGTACCACCCTTAGTAGTCGATTCATCTTGGTTTGACTTGAACTGGCGAAGGGAAGGCTGTTCAATAACTTTCTTACTCGGTTCTTTCCGCTTCGCAAGTTCTGAAAGTTCCACATTCGTACAATTCTTTCCTACGACATCCCTGGCCCTTACCCTCACCCTAGCCGTTTTCTTCGTGCGTGCCATATCTAATTTAAAGAAGGACTAGATAAGGAATCTCACTAGGAAGCACTTTCTTTACTTGGCGTTCCAAATTTTATGATACGATAATTTTCCTATGACTGACCCTATTCTAAAATGTATCAATGAGCCCTAAAGATCGTTTGTGTAAAATCCAAGGGAGACCCATCTACTATACTCCCAATCACTGATCCCACCCAGAAATTTGCAAATGCAACTTAAAGCTGCAACAGCAATGACCAGGTTCCCATTCGAATTCACATCCTAAAAATTTGCATATACTATTTGAGGAGGATCCAATGTGTTGCACCACTCATTGATCCCATGCCATCATTTTCATCCTCCCTGACAAGGACTTAATGTTTCGTTCTCAACATGATGACGTTATCCCATCAGACTCCTTAACAATGTCGTCATTCCCATCAGACTCCTTAACAGTGTCTTGACCGTACTGATCAACAATGTCGTTAACGTAGCCACGGTTTTGAAGAAGTTCGAATGAGACAGTGAGGTGGGACAAGATCTTCCGAATGTGATAATTTTTCCAATCGAAACTTTTCATTGACTTTTCAATTTCTTCATATGTTTTCCTTTCAAGTTTGTCGTGCTTGTTTGCCGTTTGCCCCATCTTCTCAACACGAAACTTATTACCAAAAATAATCAATGCCAAATGTAGCACAACCAAGTCTTGAACGATGTTTGTCTTTTTTTTCTTCGTTTTTTTTGGTTGAAAATATTGACTGTGCTCTTCAATTATTTTTTCGCACCTAGTCCACCGCTCCCTGTATGAATTTATTTCACCTTCTTCATTGAAATAATCGAGTATAGCACTTGTCCTTTTCATATACTGTTTTATCTTGACCCCATTTGTGATATTGTTCTTTGTTTTCATTATCTGAGGTGACCAAGTCTTTTCCTGTTCTACTAGCCGTAGTTTTCTTTGGTTGGACCTTTCCTTTTTTGCCTGCTTCTTCCCCCTCAGATGTGCGCTCATTCATATCATCGTTTGTCGGGATACTTTTCCTTTCTTCATTTGAGACCGTATGCTTTATGTTTGCATCAGTCAACATTACATTGGGAGACGTGGATTTTTGACGAGTGGTATTCTTTCGATTCTTATCATACCCAATCAGTTTTGTTGTATATGGACTGTTCTCCTTCGATACGGTGCCTTTCCCTAACTGTTTCCCCTTTGGTACGGTACCTAACTGAGACAGGGTTAGGGTTAACTGAGACAGTACTGTAGTATCATCTTCGTCTCCTTCAGTCTTGTTATTCAGTTGAGTTTGATTGACCTTCTTTTCTTCTTCGCCTACTTCATCCTCTTGAGATGTGCACTCATTCATACCATCGTTTGTCTGGCTACTTTTCCTATCTTGATGAGGAGAATCATTTTTTCTCTTCTTGTTGTTCGTGCGTCCTATGTTGACTTGCTTCGTGGTTGCTGTTTCTTCTCTGTTCACTCCATTTGGTACCTTCTCTGCGGTTGACCTTTTCTTCGCCTTTAATGACTTCAACTTCTTCGCCTCTTCCTTCTCGGACGGCTTCATAAGATTGTTCTTTTTAAACTTGTTCTTTTTTGGCGCATGAACCCCAATCTTCGAAGATTTTGTGTTTTGTGACTTAGAGTTGGTTTCGCTGCTGTGACACGTTACGTTAATTGACACAGCTTTGACAAAATCGTCCGGAATCAAGGGTGGTTTCTTGGTCATCATTTCCTTCAGCAATACAATCCCGCACTTCCTATTCATAGCAGCATCAAGAAGGACTGGACATAGGATCTTCAACACAAACTTCTCTTTGACGATTATCGCAGGTTTGGTTTTTTTCGGTAAGATTTGCTGTACCAATTCGGCGAAAACAGCAAGCCTGCAGTCAACTGAGTTCTCCAGTTCAAGTTTTTGTGAAGCTTCATCCGATACTTTCTGATAGGATGAAATGAACATCTTCTGGTCGGGGTCGGGTTCATCCTTTGTGTGTCTAAGTGTTGTAATTTGCGTCGCCAGCTCAGCCATTGGATCCAAGGTCATGATCTCAATTAATGGTGGAAGAATAAATATTCTTTTGAACCAATTCGCTATAGACCAATACGTGACAACGTTTCTATCGTTGTCTGAGAAAACAGATAGCTTACTTACAGAACCCGTGAAGTTGGCTTTCAGTTTCCTCATCGTAGTCAGATAATGATCGGCGAACACCCTAAATACAGAAATGGGCACTTCTTTGGATTTGAGAATGCAGAACCATTCAGATGAGTTCGACACAGCCTGGCTCAAAGCATATGCATCGATGAGAACGGTTTGTTTCGCAAATGCTGACACTCCTTCAATCTCAGCCTGACTCCTAATCTCCCGACTAGAATACACTACACATATCCAGATGATTTTTACATAGATCCTCAACCAATCAATTGGTTTAAACTCATCGTCAGTTTGCCAATTCTTTGCACCGTACTTAAGGCAGACAGTGATTTCTCGGCAGCATTTTGGGCTGCACCATGACCAGAGGACAACCAGGAGGACTAAGACCGAATCATTTACCGTGTATGGACAAAGCTGTGACACCTTACTTGGTTTTGACAGATTGTGATCAGACCAAAAAGTTTCTGGTATGACGTCTTTGAGAATTTTCTCAGATGTATCCCTTATCCATTTGCGCAGATTTTGCTCGTTCGTTATGCAGACACTTAAATTCTTATTGGGTAAATTGCACAAATCAGCAAGAGTCGAGAGCAATCCTGTTCCTTTCATCTTGGTGCGTTCTGCGATTGACCTTTCCGGTAAAAGAAAAAATATTATGGGCTTCCCAGTTAGACAGTTCTTAGACTGATAAGTAGTGGCCAGATCAAAAATAAAATTCTCTGAAGTTAGCTCAAAATCTCAAATAGATGACTGTGATGATCAGATCAAAAAAATATGAGCCTGATCGGTGAAAAGGTTGCCCTAAGGCAGGTCAGTGAGACAATTGCTATGCAATCCTGTCCAAATGCAGCGTAATACAATGACTATCTGAAAATCGCTGAATCGGATTTAAGCCGGCATTCTGCCACTAACCTAAAAGTTTCTCTCAAGTTCGTTCGAAATCAGAAATAGATGATATCGATGATCAGATCAAAAAATTAGGACCGTATTCAGTGAAAAGGTTACTAATCAATTGATGACGCAGCAGCTGCAAGCTTCGTAATGAGGTACTTTCTAAGAGACACAGAAGCTTGGATAATGGCTATAATGGCTATAATGGCTATAATTGCTATAATTGCTATAATTGCTATAATTGCTATAATGGCTATAATGGCTATAATGGCTATAATGGCTATAATGGCCATTCATAATGGCCATAATTGGCCATATCTAGATATATATATAGATATCTATCTAGATATAATACGAGAGAAAGTAAAATTTTCAACTGTGAGAAAGTGTCTCGCCTAAAATGATCAACTCAAGAAAGATGTCAAATTAATTGCTATATTAGATATAATATGAGAGAAAGAAAAATTTTCAACTGTGAGAAAGTGTCTTGCCTAAAATGATCAACTCAAGAAAGATGTCAAATGAACTGCTAAATTAGATATAATATGAGAGAAAGTATAATTTTCAACTGTGAGAAAATGTCTTGCCTAAAATTTTCAACTCAAGAAAGATATCAAATTCTCCATTCTGAACAGGAACAGCCTTCCTTTTTGTAAGAAAGTATCTGCCAAATTTCTCTACCAGGCCTCTGTTTTCTAGAAACTATACTTCCTTCATTGGGAACAAATCAAACATAGGTACGGTGAACAACGACAACGACAACGACAACAATTACTTTGAGAATATTGTGGCAGAGCTCTTCCCTTCTTACGAAGCTTGGATTGTGGCAGAGCTCTTCCCTTCTTACAAAGCTTCGATTGGGAACAAGCCTCGACCTCTGACACATGACCTGGGATGACAGTCCATCAGGAATCATTGTATGATAGTCCATAATATAATATTTAAAATGTTAATTGGAACATTTATTATCTTGGCAATATTTAGTAATTATATTTGTAGTAGAATTGTATGATAATAGACAAAGTGTGATTGTCATTTGTCATTGCTCACCACCCCTTCCCCTATTTCTTGCTATTTCCACCATTATAGATGGACCTGACTATCATAATTACAGAGACCATGACTTTACAGGTGCGGCTGCAGAAGAAGTGCTCTGGAGTAATGCATGGGTGCATGAGGCAATGAATTTGCAGATACAATGGACAGAGTTGGAGGCAATGGTCTTGTGGATGAAGATGAGCAGTGGAGGAGATTGAGTGATTAGCAATGAAGGTAGAAGAGCTGTATATGAGAATGGGAGACAGACCAGGCAGAATATGGACTGGTGTGAGGAGTATATAGTGCAACAGAGAATAGATAGGTGCTGATCATGGGTTGAGGTGTGTATTTTGTGTGGGGGGATACAAGTAGCTTGGTGATTATGAAGGGAGAATTTGTGAACAGAGGAATAATTATATGGGTATTGGTATTGGTATTATTGGTATTAGTATCAGTAGCTATTGGTAGTGATACCAGCAGCGGTATTGGTAGCATTGAAGCTAGCAGTTCATTATTTGATGATGAGGTCAATGTTCAAGGATATAGTTAATGGTGACAAGGGATGGTGGGGATAGAAATAGAGTTGTATGTGGGAGGATGCATGTCCAATTGAGGATGAAGAATATGGGAATAAATGGGGGCAACGGGGTGATGAGGATATACCACATGATGGATACAAAGGGGGGGTATAACTCACAGCTTGATACACTAAAAATAAATCTGTATCTGCTCAGGTTGTGTTGGGGGCAAGTTAATCTTGGAAAATTTATCGGTATTGGATCTTGAGAGAGGAGGGACTCTCCCCTGTGCTATTTCCCTAAGTACAGACAAGCTACTAGGTGCACTTAGCCAGGACTCCCAAATGTCATAGTGATTGCATGTCTATTGACATCCACAAAGATACTCATGATTAGATGATAATGATAAGCCATAACAAAGGTTAATGGGGTTATCCTTATCAACATCATAAATGGGCTTTTTTGGGGGGACAATATGCTGTATGAGGACCATATGCCTCAGATCAGGCCTACAGGACAGGGGGTGTCAATTGCTTTTCAAAGGTTAGCTTATCCTGACAAAAAGGTACTAAAAAGGCCTTACCATGACCTAGTTACCAAATAATAGAACTAGATACAAAACTCTGTGCTTGTACAATGGGAGTA
>ENA-UOYH01000370-UOYH01000370.1-marine-metagenome-genome-assembly--contig:-NODE-370-length-17140-cov-3.755963_pt1 | contig 17140 bp, 17 predicted proteins | sample MGYA00238175_ERZ767261 | MGnify/ENA primary metagenome ERZ767261 (study PRJEB28946, sample SAMN06267185) | marine metagenome | isolation source: Columbia River Estuary | place: USA:Columbia River Estuary...
GACTCAGTATATTTTGCAGATGGCGATACAGTGTGGAGCTCGAGTAGCTCTCTACCAAGGTTATCATTTAGCCCAGCTTGCTCGCCGTTTTGTTTAGCCCATATCGCAGTTTGAGATCTCTCTCCGCAGCTCCAGCAATTATCCAAATAAACCAGCATTGATGGGTGTGTTGTCACTTTGTATAACATTTCGGAGAAGTTGTTATTTAGGTTTGCAAGGATTGCCTCCTCCATCATGTGACCAATATGGTTTTGGTTGTCCCAAATATTTCCGGTAGTAAAGTGATTTGTCCAAAAGGAAGAGAATCGGAGTTTGACTTGATCGTTACCAAAAACATTTCTGTGTGAAAATTTCAATTGGTCTGTCTTAAGTAACAAGTGTTTTTTTTCGTTATCCTGTTTGGCGGCTTCTGAGGAGTAGCCCGCCAGATCCATTTCTTCTCTCTGTCTGTTATATTTGTATTCGCTGTAGAGGTTATCTCGGGTGAGCAGGTCGGGTTGAAGTTTATTTGGCCATACCTGAATTTTTTTTGCTTGAGTGTTGTTGACTCCTAGAGCAGGTGATTTGGCCTTGAGTTGTTTCATTGCCCATGATTTTATGTCTTCAGGTAATGGATTTTCTGGACGAAACATGAGACCTAATTTTTGTGCAATTCTGAACTGCTCATTCATAAAATAATTCAAAATAAATCATAATGAATAAAGTATATCAGTTTGAACTAGATTATATTTTTAAAAAAAAATTAACTTAAGTTTTATTAGAAGCTGACTTAAGAAAATTTTCCTAATAAAACCTCATTTCCAGAAGAGGGTTCCGATGGCATATTAAATGCAAGAAGCAATGAGATACAGGCCATACCGGCTCCTGCTAAAAAGACAAGAGAAGGGGAATAAAGCCAGATCAGTCCAAACACAACAGGAATAAAGACCGCAGCGATATGGTTGATAGTAAAAGAGACGCCGGCACTTGAGGCGATGTCAGCAGGATCAGCTATCTTCTGAAAATAGGTCTTAAGGGCAATGGCAATCGAGAAAAAGAGGTGATCCGCAATATACAAAAAGACTGCAAAGTAACCACTCTCGACAAAGGCGTAACCAATAAAAATAAAGGCGAGCCCAACGTACTCAAATATCAGAGATTTGCGCTCTCCAAACCTTTGAATAAGCCTACCAATTTTGGGTGCAAAAAAGACATTAATCGCCGCATTTGCAAGAAGTAAAAGTGAAATTTCAGCGACACTAAAATTGAACTTTTCAACCATCAAAAATCCTGCAAAAACGACAAAGATTTGCCTTCTTGCACCACTCATAAACTGAAGTGCATAGTAGAGCCAATAGCGCTTTCTAAGAATAATTTTTTTAGTTTGAGAGACCTTTTCAGGGAATAAGGGAAAGTTTTGCCAGCAGTAAAAAACGATCATCACTGATATTCCGCCACCCAGTAAATATAGCCACAAATAGCTAAAATGAAATTGTTCATACAAAAGCCATACAAAACTGAATGAAACAATAGATGCGGCAGAACGAGTTGCGATGACTCGCCCTAAGAATTCAGCGGTCTTATCTTTTTCAATCCACTGCAGAGTCAGTGAGCCGTTAATGGTTTCAAAGTAATGAAAGCCTGTCGACATAATAATGGTTGCCAGATAAAAGTTCATATTGGTCTCGACGAACCCTGTAATGGCTATACCTGTTCCAAGGAGTGCTAAGGAAATGTAGGCCAGTTTTTGCTCTCTAATAAACGCCAAAACAAAGATCACCGTGAACGCTAAAAAGCCTGGAATTTCACGGACACTTTGGAGTATTCCCATTTCGGCGCCCGTAAAGTCAATCTCTTCGATAGCAAAATTATTAAGCAGGTTAAGCCATACAGCCCAACTAATTGCTGAGCCAATTGTCATTAAGAGGATTAAAAATTCTGGTGATTTGCGATTGATTTTCATAGCCGCCTAATATACCTTTAAAGTGCCATTTAAAAGATATTTAAAGTCTTAATTTTGATAAAGAGATGGACTCTATCAAGGTAAAATGAGTTTTTTTATTTTTAATCATGAAGTTATGCCTAATGTAACACTACCTGATGGCTCAGTTAAATCTTATGATCAGTCTCTGACTGTTGCAGAAGTTGCCTCATCTATAGGCTCTGGCCTTGCAAAGGCAGCAATAGCTGGAGAGATTGATGGCCAGCTGGTTGACACTTCTTTCATGATTGAAAATGATAGTGATCTTGCAATTATCACCAATAAGGACGACAAAGCACTTGAAGTGATACGTCATTCCACTGCCCACCTTTTGGCACAGGCTACTCAGCAGCTTTATCCTAAAGCGCAAGTTACAATCGGTCCCGTGATTGATAACGGCTTTTATTATGACTTTGCCTATAAGGATGGTTTCTCTGAGCAAGATTTAGCGAAGATCGAAAAAAAGATGAACGCCATTGTTAAGCAAAACTTGCCAATAGAGAGAATGGAGATGAGCAGGGATGATGCGGTCGAATTCTTTAAATCTATGGGTGAGCATTACAAAGCTGAAATTATTGAGTCTATTCCAACGGATGAGACTCTCTCTCTTTACAAGCAGGGAGATTTCGTTGACCTGTGTAGAGGCCCACATGTTCCATCAACAAGTAAGTTAAAGGCCTTCAAGCTCATGAAGCTTGCCGGCGCCTATTGGAGAGGTGACTCAAACAATGAGATGCTCCAAAGAGTCTACGGCACGGCCTGGGAGAATAAAGAGGATCTTGCAGCGCACCTTCATAGACTTGAGGAAGCTGAAAAAAGGGACCACAGAAAAATTGGTAAAACGCAAAACTTATTCCACACTCAAGAAGAGGCTCCAGGGATGGTTTTTTGGCATCCAAAGGGCTGGACGCTTTACCAGATCATTGTTCAGTATATGAGTCAGGTCTTTAAAGATAATGGCTATCAAGAGGTTCATACCCCAGAGATTATGGACAGATCCATGTGGGAGAAATCAGGCCACTGGGATAAGTTTGGTGATGCTATGTTTACAACGCACTCTGAGAACCGAGATTATGCAGTGAAACCGATGAATTGTCCTGGCCATGTTCAGATTTATAAGCAAGGGCTCAAATCTTATCGTGATTTGCCGCTTAGGCTCGGTGAGTTCGGCTCATGCCACCGTAATGAACCTTCAGGAACGCTTCACGGAATCATGCGCGTTCGTAATTTTGTGCAGGATGATGCGCATATTTTTTGTACCATAGACCAAATCCAATCTGAGGTTTCAGAATTTATCGATCTAACGTTTAAGGTCTATAAACACTTTGGCTTTGAAAATATAGACATTAAGTTGTCTACAAGGCCTGAAAAGCGTGTGGGCTCAGACGAGGTCTGGGATCAAGCAGAAGCCTCACTATCAGAAGCGCTTGATGCAAAAGGAATTGAATGGGAGCTTCAAGAGGGCGAAGGCGCTTTTTATGGGCCAAAAGTTGAGTTTGTTTTGAAAGACTGTCTTGAACGTGAATGGCAGTGCGGAACGATTCAGGCAGACTTTTCAATGCCTGAGCGCCTTGATGCGCAGTACATAGCTGAGGATGGCTCAAAGCAGACACCCGTCATGCTTCACAGGGTTATTGTCGGATCAATCGAGAGATTTACTGGAATTTTAATTGAGCACTATGAGGGAGCCTTTCCATCATGGCTTGCTCCAATTCAGGCAGTTATCCTCAATATTTCTCAAAAACAAGAGGAATATAGCAAGAATGTCGAGATCAATCTAAAAAAACAAGGACTTAGAGTCATTTCGGACTTGCGAAATGAGAAGATAGGCTTTAAAATACGCGAGCACTCGATGCAACGCTACCCATACATTTTAGTGGTTGGTGATCGGGAGCAAGAAAATAACCAAGTATCTGTTCGTCGAAGGGGCGGAGAGGACTTGGGTTCAATGTCTCTAGAGGCGTTGACAGAATTAATAAATCAGGAGTAATTATTAAAAGACCAAATAAGGTAACTACAAGGATTAATCAATTAATCAGCTCACCAAAAGTCAGAGTCATCGATGACAAGGGAGAGCAATTAGGAGTCCTTAGTAATGATGAAGCTCTTGAATTAGCAGTAAACGCAGGTTTAGACTTAGTAGAAGTTTCTCCAAATGCAGATCCGCCAGTATGCCGCGTGATGGACTTTGGAAAGTTTCAGTATGAATTAAAGAAGCAAAAGAGCGACGCTAAGAAGAAACAGAAAAAAACTCACGTCAAGATGATTAAGTATCGTCCTGGAACTGAGGAAGCAGATTATCAAATCAAGTTTAGAAACTTGGTTAAATTTATTGAAAATGGCGACAAAGTCAAAGTAGTTATTTGGTTTCGTGGTCGAGAAGTTCAGCATCGCGAGTTAGGGATGGAGATGCTGGATAGAATTGAAAGTGAAACAGAAGAATTTGCCACTGTTGAACAGAAGGCAAAAATGGAGGGTCGCCAGCTTGGCATGATGCTAGCACCCAAATCTAAGAAAAGTAAGGTGCAAGCCCGAAAAGTTGAACCCGAAGAGGGTCAAGGAGTAAATGATGCCGAAGTTAAAGACCAATAGAGGCGCTGCAAAGCGTTTCAAAAAGACCGCCAGTGGCGGTTACAAAAGTAAACACTCGCACTTGAGGCATATTTTGACCAAGAAGAGTACTTCAAGAAAACGCTCGCTGCGTTCACCTGATACCATTGAGAAGGTCGATGTACCAATGGTTAAAAGAATGTTACCGTACAGTTAAAGGAGTATTACTATGGCAAGAGTTTCAAGAGGTGTGCAAGCGCACGCTAAACACAAAAAAGTTTTAAAGAAAGCCAAAGGTTACTATGGTGCTCGCTCTAAAGTCTATCGCGTTGCTAAGCAGGCGGTAATTAAAGCAGGGCAATATGCCTATCGTGACCGTCGTCAACGTCGTCGTCAGTTCCGTAGATTATGGATTGTACGTATTAACGCTGAGGCAAGAAATAATGGCTTAAGTTACTCACAATTTATCAACGGTTTAAACAAAGCTGGTGTTGAGATTGATCGTAAAGTTCTGTCAGACATTGCCATCTTTGATAAAGATGCCTTTGCTAAAATTGCTGATCAAGCAAAAGCTGGGTTAGCACAGTAGTAAAATCTTACTAAAAGACTGTAACATAGGTTACAGTCTTTTAAACAAAAATAAAGTAAGCATTTTGATTAACAAAATTATCACCGACGCCTCAAAAGCAATAGCCAGCGCGATAGATTTAAAAGCGCTCGACGATTCAAGGGTCCAGTATCTGGGTAAAAAAGGTGAATTGACTGACCTACTTAAAGGCTTAGGAAAGCTCTCGAAAGAGGAGCGCCCAGCGATGGGAGAGGCAATCAATGAGGCTAAGGTTAAGATTCAAAAGCTCATCGAGACTCGAAAAGAGGAGCTCGAAGAGGTTGCACTGAACCAAAGACTGCTCGATGAAAAAATTGACGTCACGCTTCCTGGAAGGAATTCTGAAAAAGGGAGCCTTCATCCGATCACGCAAACCCTCAATCATATTCAAGATATTTTTACTAAGGCCGGTTTTGAGATAGAGATTGGGCCTGAAATTGAGGATGATTTTCATAACTTTAGTGCGCTCAATATTCCTGAGCATCATCCTGCAAGAGCGATGCATGACACGTTCTATTTCGACGCTAATACGGTACTAAGAACGCATACATCTCCCGTTCAAATCAGAACGCTAGAGAGACAAAAGCCGCCCGTCAGGGTCATTGTCCCTGGGAAGGTGTATAGGTGTGACTCTGATGTCACTCATACACCGATGTTTCACCAGGTCGAAGGACTCATTGTTGACAAAGAGGCCTCATTCTCTCAGCTCAAAGGTTTGCTCATCGACTTCTTAAGAGCTTATTTTGAAAAAGATGACCTTAAAGTTCGCTTTCGTCCCTCTTACTTTCCGTTCACGGAGCCATCAGCTGAGGCTGATATTGAATGCGTGATATGCGGCGGTGAAGGTTGCCGCGTCTGTAAAAAGTCAGGCTGGTTAGAAGTTTTGGGTTGCGGCGTTGTTCATCCAAACGTTTTGAATGCGGTTAATATTGACTCTGAAGAGTATTCAGGGCTCGCTTTTGGAATGGGCGTTGAGAGACTTGCGATGCTCAGATATAGCGTCAATGATCTCAGATTATTTTTTGAGAATGACGTTCGCTTTTTAAATCAATTCTAGTGCAAGGTTATCAGTCATGAATATTTCAACTAGATGGTTAAGAGAATGGGTCAGTCCAGATGTAAGCGACATAGAGCTCTCTGAAAAATTAACAATGGCCGGTTTAGAGGTTGATCAGATTGCCCCAGTGGCTCCTCCATTTGATGGCCTAGTTGTGGGACACGTTGTAAGCTGCGGGAAACATCCCAATGCAGACAAATTAAGTCTGTGCGAGGTCGATGTTGGCGCTGATGAAAATCTTCAAATTATTTGCGGTGCACCTAATGTCAGAAAGGATTTAAAAGTGGCCGTTGCAACAGTTGGCTCAGTTCTTCCGAGTAAACTTAAAATCAAACGCGCCAAACTCAGAGGGGTTGAGTCCAATGGGATGCTATGCTCAGAGTCCGAGATGGGTATGTCAGATAGCCATGACGGCATCATTGAGCTTGATTCAGAGTCTCAGATTGGTGAGAATGTTCGATCAGTTCTCGATCTTGATGATCAAATCATCGAGCTTGATATTACCCCAAACCGTGGTGACTGTTTCAGCGTTCTTGGTGTTGCTAGAGAGGTTTGCGTTAACTATGATCTTTCAATGCCAGCCCTTAACTATAAAGCGTCTCAAAAAGGAAATATATCATTCACCTCGACAGTCAGCAACCCAAAAGAGTGCCCAAGGTATCTAACGCGCGTTATCAGCGGCGTTGATAATACTGCTCAAACACCAAAATGGATGGCTCAAAAATTATTACGCGCCTCCCAGCAGCTCCATTCACCGATTGTTGATATAACCAATTATGTTCTTTTAGAGCTGGGTCAGCCAATGCATGCCTTTGATTTATCAAAAATTAATGGTGACATTAATGTGAGATCTGCCAAAAAAAATGAGCCACTTGAGCTTTTAAATGGACAAAGTGTCAAGCTTACTGAGGACACTCTAGTCATTGCTGACGAGAAATCTGCCATCGCCATAGCAGGGGTCATTGGCGGCATGGGGTCATCTACTCTGGAAGATTCAACTGAGATTTTATTAGAGAGTGCCTTTTTTGAGCCTGTTGCAATTTCAGGTGTAGCAAGGTCGTATGGCCTTCATACAGAGGCATCTCTAAGGTTTGAGAGAGGCGTTGACTTTAACATTACGAGTCAAGCAATGGAGAGGGCAACTGAGCTCGTTCTTGAGATTTGCGGCGGACAGGCATCCAAGATTAATGAGTGTGCTCACTCAGATTCACTACCTCAAATTGAGCCCATCGAAATCTCAAAAGATAAAATTTCAAAGGTTTTAGGTTTTGAACTTGAAACATCATGGATTGAATCTAAGTTTCAGTTTCTTGAGTTAGATTTTAAGGCTAACAAAGATGACTCTTGGACAATCACGCCGCCAAGCTTTCGTTTTGATATTCGAATTCCAGCAGATATTATTGAGGAGCTTGCCAGGCTTTATGGATACGACAAGATTCCTGTCAAGAGACTCTCAATTGAAGCCAATATATCAAACGCATCGCAGGCCCAAGTCAGCACTCATGTTCTATCAAGCTCTCTGGTCAATAGAGGCTATCAAGAGGTCATCACTTATAGCTTTATCTCAAACGAGATGCATGATTTAGTTGACCCTAAAGCAAAGAAAATTTTGCTTCAAAATCCAATCTCAGACGATATGGCAGTAATGCGATCGAGTCTATGGTCAGGTTTAATTCAATCTGCCAAATCAAACATAAGAAGAGGCCACCTTAACTCGCGCTTCTTCGAGCTAGGGCTTTGCTTCTCCGGCATTTCGGTTGAGGATCAAGTTCAAAAAATTGCCGGCATTATTTCAGGTGATCGCTATAACTCGCAATGGGGAAGTAGCGAGCGTGAGGTTGATTTCTTTGATATTAAGTCAGATGTTGAAGCGTTATTAGCTCTGAGCAAAAAAGACTATTCTTTTGAGGCTGCTGAGCATCCTGCGCTGCAGATGGGCCAGAGTGCAAAAATTATGAATGGAAAAAAACAGATCGGTTGGGTTGGTGCACTATCACCGAAACTTCAAAAGAAGCTATCGATGCCAACGGCTTTTCTTTTCGAACTTATTCAGTCAGAGATTGAGCAAGGTGAAAATCCAAGCTATGCGTCTTTCTCATCTTTTCAGGCCTCACAAAGAGATATTGCGATTGTAGTCTCAAAAGAACTTAGTGCTGATGAGCTTATTGGTTCAATCAAATCTTTAAAGCAAGCCGATCTGGTGGATGTTAACTTGTTCGATGTCTATGAAGGGGAGCATATCGAGCAGGGCAGTAAAAGTGTGGCTCTAAATTTAACTTATCAATCGACAGAAGTTACCTTAACTGATGAACAATTGGCTGAAAAAGTTAGTAAAATAGTGGCTCATTTAGAAACAAATTTTTCAGCTAAATTAAGATAAAACATGTCCCTTACAAAACAAGATATTGCTAATACCCTCGTCAAAAAAACAGAGCTTACTCAAACACAAGCGCTAGCCCTAACCAATCAATTTTTTGATCAAATCATTGAAACTCTTAAATCAGGCGAAGAAATAAAGTTATCTAGTTTTGGCAATTTTGTTGTTCGCAATAAAACGCCACGACCTGGCAGAAACCCTAAGACAGGTGAAGAGGTGATGATCAGTGCCAGGAAAGTGGTTACTTTTAAGGCTGGACCAAAGCTTAAATTAGCCACACAAAAAGGTAAGAAGTAGCTCTAGTCGGTTATTGCAACCATAAAGCCCTTTAATATTGGTATCACAGAGAGCATGACAAGTTGTTGATGGTTCTCGTCCTGTGTTTTTCCACTTGAAGCTCGCTTTTTAAGAGTTGGTGTGTAGTCATCACTCAGTGAAAAAGAGGCAAATAATAGATCCGAAGTGTCTTCGGCTTCTCCCTGGTTTTCAACCATCTCAACATCATACGTCGCGCCTGGATCCTGAGTCTGTTTATTGACGAATAAGATGGTCTCATTAAAGTGAAGAAAGAATCGTTCAGCGGGGCAACTTGAAGATTTTTTAAGTTCTAGTTCGCCATCTGACATAGCGCTTGCAATTTGATCATAGTGCTGATCAGTCAGTCTGACGTAACGCGTGTCAAGATAGTCACCGAGATCATTGTCACCCTCGTACTCTTTTATATATTCAATTAGCTCTTTAAGCATGCTTCCACTTTGTTGATAATGAAGATGAGAATTTTAACAAAGATTTACTTAGATTTACCAAATTGAATTTGATAAATGTCGAAGATAGTAATCGACATGGCGGCGATGATTGGGCCAATGAAAAGACCCAAAATACCAAACTTAATGATTCCTGCAAGCGTAGAAAGAACAGTAATTAGAGTATGGTTGAGTGGGCTTTGATGCTTCATTGAGCTTGAGAGCCTCATGATAATAACGGGTCTCAAAAAGTTATCAATGATTGTGCCCGCTATAATGGCGCCAAAAATAATAATAATAATAGCGCTGGTTGGCTCGCCAATAGCAAACAGATAGATTGAAATTGGAAGCCAAACTAAAACGCCTCCTAAAACTGGAATAAAGCTAGCAAGAGCCATCGCTACGCCAAAAAATAACGCAGGCAGACCAACGATCATGACTCCAATTGCAAACGCAATACCTTGCGTTAAAGCAACTAAAAAAACACTTCCTACTAGAGTCAGTGAGAGTCCAGAGAACTGATTAAGAAGTAAATCATTAATCTTATTATCCAGAGGAGAGACCTTTCTTATCTTTTCAATGAAAGAGGGGCCATCTATATAAAAATAGTAAAGTGAGAAGATGGTAATAATGACAAAAAAGACGAACTGACTGGAGAGCTTCGTAATGCTTTTAAGAATTACAATAGAGAAGTCTTTAATTGCGATAGCAATACTCTCAAGATTGTTTCTAAGTGAGCTATCTAAAAACTCTCGAATAGAGTCAGACAAAGGAAGACCCATGATAATTTCGTCTGTAATTCGACTAATTTCACTGAGCTGAAAGTCACTTTGAAGTCTGTTAATGAGCGCAGTAGTCTCGATACCACTGACTAACAAAATGTATCCAAGGGGAAGAATTAATAACACCGTGACAAGCAGAGTCATCATAAGGGCTGCTCTATTTTTGGACTGTTTCTGTGCAAGCTTATCAAAACTACTAAAGGTCGATATACAAATCAAAAGGGATAAGAATAGGTAGGCGATGAAGGGAGTAAATAGCCAGACTATTGCAAGAATGGAAAGCGCTAGAAGAATTAATACTAGACCGTTACCATGACGATTATTAACACTTTCTGTCACATTGACTCCTTGTAGTTATCCCTTCTTAGAGAGATAAAGTATACTATATTGTTTTAAATATTAAACAAGAATACATGCAAACAGCTTATCTTGCAGGCGGTTGCTTTTGGTGCGTAGAAGCTATATTTCAACGCGTTAAAGGTGTCAAAGAAGTCGAAAATGGTTACTGTAACGGAACAACAATAAATCCATCCTATGAATCAATATGCACTGGCCAGACAGGGCATGCAGAAGTTTTAAGGGTTGACTTTGATGAAGACGAGGTAACCTTTGAGGCGTTATTAGAAGTTTTTATAGAGACGCATGACCCAACGAGTCTTAATCGGCAGGGTGCTGATAGAGGAACTCAGTATCGATCTGCTGTCTTCTATACAAATGATTCGCAAAAAGAGATTGCAACTTCAGTGATTGGAAAAATTAAGGGTGCTGTGACTGAGGTTACAGAGCTTGATGTTTTTTATCCAGCTGAGGGTTATCATCAGAACTACTTTAATAATAATTCAAATCAGCCTTATTGCCAAATGGTGATATTACCTAAAGTGACTAAATACTTTAAATAGAGAGATTCATGGAAGATCAAGAACTACTGAGATACTCCAAACAAATTATGTTGCCTCAGGTCGATGTTGAGGGCCAGCAAAAAATTATGGACGCTACAGTCCTTATTGTTGGAATGGGGGGTCTTGGATCACCAACCGCTCTGTATTTGGCAGCAGCTGGGGTAGGGCACCTTATTATCGCTGACTTTGATCAAGTTGAATTATCAAATCTACAGCGACAAATTATTCATCAGACCAAAGACATTGGTGATGACAAGGTCAACTCTGCAAAGAACAAGTTGACTGAGCTCAACCCAAACATTAAGATCACGATTGCCAATGAACTTATTCATACCGGTAATCTCCCTGATCTGATTAAAGGTGTCGACATTGTCTTAGATGGGACTGACAACTTTGAAAGCCGCTTTGAAATTAATCAGATCTGCGTTGATCATCAGAAACCTCTTGTTTCAGCTGCTGTGGTCAGATTTGAAGGTCAGGTTTCAGTTTTTAAGGGCTATGAAAAAGACCAGCCCTGTTACCAGTGCCTCTATAGCGTTGAGGGTGAAGACAATGAAAGCTGTATAGATAATGGAGTGTTAGCGCCTGTTGCTGGACTCGTTGGTACGATACAGGCTTTGCAAGCGATTAAAGTTATATTGGATTTGGGAGACCAGCTGAGTGGCTCTCTACTCCTAGTTGATGCCCTTGATTTAAGTTTTAGAAAAGTTAAGATTAGTAAAGATTTGAAGTGCCCGGTTTGTAACTCAAGTCAATAACAACAATAGTTTTTATGGAGTTTAAAAATGTTAATTTTTATTAGTACCCTGGTTTCGGTTGGTTTTGGATATTTATTTTTTAGGATTGTAAAGCCAAAATCAGAAGTTGGTAGTAAGGCTAACTTCTATGCGAGAACCTTTCTTGCTTGGAGCCTTTTTATTTCAACTTCTTTTTATATCCAGCCTTTTGCAATGAGCCCAAGTATTAACAATCTGACTCCATGGTTTTCAGTCGCAGTTCCTTTTGGATTGATTGCAACAATTATTGGCTATCTTTACGGTAAATTTAGATAGTTTATTCATTATTGAAACGGGGCGTAGCGCAGCCTGGTAGCGCACTTGACTGGGGGTCAAGTGGTCGCAAGTTCAAATCTTGCCGTCCCGACCAATACTTACTGATTACTTTAAGATAAACCCCTTTAGCTGCAACATATTTAACATCATATTCCTGGGTGAGTTAATGACAAGCTAGACCATATTTCTTCAAACGCCAGTAGTTGTATGGCAAAGGCGTAGCAAATCCTGCTAATAGCATAAAAGGAATCACCCACCAAGTTAGAACTGCACCACCTGTAAGGAGCACATCTGTTAAATTCATTGCAAATTCCATAGCAATCATTGATATAAAGCTCATACCTATAGCAGTTTTAAACGCTAATTTTATTGCCATTTGCTTGCTAAGAATGATTGTTTCTAAAGCAATACTCGTTAGAAGCCCATTCATTATTGCAAGCGTCATAACCATCCAGACAGACCAGCTATGCTCAATCATTTGAAAGGTAAAAATTGTGCCAAAATCACCGATTGAACAGCCAAGTAAACACCAAAATGTATTCAATCTACTTCGTTTCCAGGTGTGCTTACAAAGCCAAAAACCATCATTTATTGCTGGAATGAATTGCATCTTGTCTCCTATTTATATCTCTCATCATATCTTGTTTGAATTTCGTTAGGCCATAGATTATACATATAGTCTATTAAGGCTTGTTTTTCTGTTTCAGAAAGCAATTCTTCAAATGCAGGCATTTGACCACCCATTTCTGTGCCACCCTTATTAATTGTATAAAGTAATTGAGCTGGTGAATGATGCCAAGTGTGAGCCGTTCCATTAAGAGGTGGTGCTGGATAGTTGCCATTCGCATCCTTTATCCTCCAATCTTCAGCAAGACCTTGACCATTAGGACCGTGACAGCTTGCACAATTTTTATTATAAATTGCCTCGCCAGACTGCACTATAAAATCTGAGCTATTATCTTTATCGTCAGGATTGCATCCTACTAATAAAATGATGAGAGGGATGACGAGTATTTTTTTTAACATTGTTAATATACTCGTGTAATTGATACGGTTATTGAGTTAAGATCAGCCTAGGGAGCAAAGGCTTGGGTCCCAATACTCATCTTCGATGTCACCCATTGAAAATAATAATCCAACTATATCAGTAAACGAGAATTTTTCAATATCCCCCACAGCCATAATGTATTGTCCTGTGTTGGAGTCATTGAATACTTTAATATAGTATGTTCCTGCTTCATAGACTCTATCAGATAAAAACTTTTCACCAATCTCTGGACCGTTCCAATACCACTGTTTTCCATACTCTTCATACCAGGGAGTCCATTCAAAGTTTTCACCATCTGCTAGACTGATATTATGAAATTCAGAGTCTAAGACCTCAAATGAAAACTTTTGCTCTAAAGCGCATTCACCAATTTTGGCAGCTAGGATTCCTGCATAGAAATCAAAATCAATATCAGATTGAATTCTATAGAAGTGAGGCTCACCCGTTAGGGTTGAGTAGATTGCTTTTGATATTTCCGGTTCTTCAATCTCATAAGGTGAATCTGCAGGATAGGTTGAATTTTCATTAAGCACTGGCTTATGAGCAAAAGCTTGTGATACAAATAGCGAACAAAATATAATAGTAAGTAGTTTTTTCATATTAAAAAATAGGTAATAAAAGGTACGAGTATAGATACTTTAATTAAGTAAAGGTTAATCTACATCATAAATCTATCAAATCAACACAAAGCAAGTTCACTCAATTTACAGATTTTTTCGTCATTAATAACTAAATAATCTATTAAGTATTGACATTTGAATTTTAAATGCAATAATATTGCATTAATAAAATACTATTATAAGGAAAATCATATGTCAACACTTGCTCTTCAATATAAATACCTGAATGATAAAATTGCTATTGGACTATCAATGGCCTGTGCAGCTCATTGCTTATTGATGCCATCATTTGTTTTGGCTATACCTCTATTTTTCTCAGGTCAATTAGATAATGAATTCTTACATCGGTTGATGTTGTGGGTAATTGTTCCAGTAAGTTTATATGCTTTATCAAGTGGCTATAAAAAACACAAAAGGATGCCAATTTTTCTTCTTGGACTTGCTGGAATTTTAATGCTTATAAGTGCTGTTACAATTGAAGAGATCTTTTTAGGTGAGGAGTTAATTACTTTACTAGGTTCAATTACAATTACATTCGCCCACTTTCTAAATTGGAAAAACTGCACTCAGAAGTGATAAAGTTTTTCTGAAGCTTGATTATAGTTTTGGCTCTTGAGCACCTTTATTAGGTTTAAGAGAGCCAGAAGCTTTAGCTTCTCGTTGGCTGATATAAATTGTCGACATGAAAATTATCAATCCCCCAACCCAAGTCCAGGTTCCAGGTATTTCTGAAAAAATCATCCACCCTAACAGAGCCATAATTGGAAGTTTTATGAATCCGATTGGCTCAAGGCTGGTTATGTCTGCCATTGCATAGGACTTAGTCCATGAGAAGTGTGCCAGGGTTCCTAAAATTGCAATTCCCCATAAGTATAGCCAAGCTTCTAAGCTGGGCCACTCCCAAACTGGGATAGCTGGTATCAAAGTAATTGGAATAAGCATGACTACCATCCATATAATAATTGCATGCGGCGTGTCTGTCAGGGTAAGTTTTTTCACTATTAAAGCGTTAACTGATAACGCTAAGGCTGAAATAATGGCGAGTATTATTCCTAATGAGAGGCTATTGAACCCTGGCTGCACAATGATGAGCATTCCAATAATTCCAACAATAATGGCAGCAATTCTTCGAGCCTTAATGATCTCACCTAAAAAAATAGTTGCTCCAATGGTAATAAATAGGGGCTGAGAGAAGCTAATTGCCGTAGCTTGGGCAAGTGGTATCAGCGTTAAGCAGGTAAACCCTGCAATCATTCCAATAGCACCAACAAAGCCCCTCATAAAAAATAATCTAGTGTTATTCATTTTGATTGCGGCTAAGCCAATAGATTTTATAATTGGCAGCATGACAATTAAAGCCAAAAGGTTTCTGAAAAAAACAACTTCAAGAATATGTAAGCTTTCTGATGCTTTTCTAATAAAAATAACCATGATTGAAAAAAGAACGATAGAAGAAATATTTAAAATGATTGCTTTAGTTTGAGGGCTTTGCAAATTAAAAAATTGAATTATTTGGAGTTCGTTGAGTAGTCTATTTATCAATTGAAGGACTCTTTATTTTGATAATTAAACTATACCTTAATAAGGCTGAAAGTTAGTCAATCTAATTTGATTAAATGATTGGTAATACATAATATGTTAGTATGAAGAATACTACTTAAACAAACTCTCTAGTTCATTGATAGAGATTTTTAGCGCGTCAGCAAACCACTTTATATCAGAAAATATTAAATCCCCAGATTTTGATTCCATTTGGGATACGTTAGTTAATTCTGTGTTCATTTGTAAGGCAAGTTCATTTTGAGACAAGCCTAGGCGTTTTCTTTTTTCGATGAATAGGTTTCTAATAGCCTGATGTCTATGGCTATTAAAGAGGTCTTTCTGGTTATGAAAATCCATAAAGTATAAAGCTATGATAAATAACTAATTATAGTTCAAAATGGAATGTTAATCAAGTGTGTCAATATAACTAGTATGGGTTTGAGTCATATATAATATGGCACTATGAAAAATGAGTCAGAGGGAAAGGTTTTATTTAACGAAGAATGCAGTATTTGTAACTTTGAAATAAAGCACTATAAAAAGCGATCACAGCTTGAGTATGAGAACTGCAGTCAAAAGGGTGATAAATACCTCAAAGCCCTTTATGTAGAGTTTCCAGATGGAACTGAAATTAAAGGTGTTGACGCTTTTATCTATGTTTGGAGTAATACTAAAGGCTACGGTTGGCTTTCTAAGCTTGTTAGTCTTCCAATCATCTTCACCCTAGCTAAGATTTTGTATGCTTTTCTTGCCTTTATTCTTTATTGGCGATTCAAAATTTTCAATCGTACCCTGTCTAGCTAGAATTTCTTCATATACCAATGAATCCTAGTTCATCTAACCTTACTCATAAAAGAGTATTAGGCGTTGCCATCCCCATTGTTTTAGCGAATGCGACTATCCCAATTCTTGGAGCAGTTGACACAGGAGTGGTTGGTCAGATGGGACTTGCTGCTCCAATTGGCGCTGTTGGAATTGGCGCTATTATCATTTCAGCTATTTATTGGATGTTTGGTTTCCTTAGGATGGGTACAACAGGACTAACCGCTCAGGCTATTGGATCGAATAATCATTCAGAGACTTCAGCGCTTTTAGTCAGAGGAGTTATTATTGGTCTAGTTGCAGGACTCATTTTAATTCTTATTCAAATTCCCCTATTCAGTGGTGCCCTCGGTTTAGCGCCTGCCTCCCAAGAGGTAGAAGGATTAGCAAATGAGTATTTAAAAATTAGAGTTTTTAGTGCGCCAGCGGCAATCGCAATTTTTGGCATTACTGGCTGGCTTATTGCTAAAGAGAGGACAAAAGCAGTTCTGTTTCTTATGTTGTTAGTTAATAGTGTCAATATTACTTTAGATTTTATTTTTGTTCTAAAGCTAGGATGGGGCGTTGAAGGAGTTGCTTTTGCAACGTTTATTGCTGAATGGCTTGGTCTTTTTTATGGCTTGTGGCTTGCAAGAGAAGGTTTTAACAATGGCTATTGGAAGAACTGGGTTCAGATATTCGACCGTACAAGGCTAGTTCAAATGGCCAGAGTGAATAGTGACATCCTCATACGATCCGTTCTACTAGAGATTGGCTTTGTTAGTTTTTTATTTTTAGGTTCTAGTTTTGATGATGCAACTTTGGCAGCCAATCAGGTTTTGGTTCAATTTTTAAATATCACCGCTTACGCAATGGATGGTTTTGCATTTGCAGCAGAGGCTCTCGTTGGCCAAGCCTTGGGCGCTAAAAATAGAGCGTTATTTCGAAGGTCAGCGGTTATGACAAGTCAGTGGGGGGTGGGCTTGGTTGTTGTTATGGCGATTGCTTTTTATGTTTTTGGAAATACTATTATTAATGTCATGACAACAGCTGAGGACGTACGAGTAGTAAGCTATGATTATCTACCATGGATGGTTCTTGC
>ENA-UOYH01000372-UOYH01000372.1-marine-metagenome-genome-assembly--contig:-NODE-372-length-17064-cov-4.171307_pt1 | contig 17064 bp, 15 predicted proteins | sample MGYA00238175_ERZ767261 | MGnify/ENA primary metagenome ERZ767261 (study PRJEB28946, sample SAMN06267185) | marine metagenome | isolation source: Columbia River Estuary | place: USA:Columbia River Estuary...
AATAATTCATCCCTAGTTAGGGCTGGTAAACCATTTAATTCATTTGGGAGAAATATATAATTTTTACCAGAAGATGCCACCTTCTCTTGTTTTATGAAAGCATCTGCTATCATAATTTCAGAAAGAGTCTTCGACCCCGGATCACTCCCCTCAGCACTAATTAAAGAGGACCTATCTATCGACTTAACACATGCTTTACTATCGAAATCCCAACCTATAACCTCCTTGTTATTGAAAGTTCTAAAAGCATTAATTTCCATACCTGATTCAAACGTTAACTTAAAAACCCTACCTTCTGTAGGATTAAAATTAATTTCTGTTAAAGTAAGGAAGTTCGATCCAGACCAACCTTTTTGGTCGTAACCTACACCATACGCCAATAAGTACCCGTCCCCTACAAAATCATCATAATTTGTTGATATTCCTTTAGCTAATGTTTGCTTAAAGGACCTAAGTTCAAACTCCTGATCAGGGTCTATAAATTCCAAGGATATTATAAACTTACCAGAGGACCCAACATCTCTAGTCTCGGAAAAACTAATTAGGTTCGACCCCGGACCATTTGAGAATACAAAGGTTTCTCCTGTATTATCACTTTTTAACTTACCCAGAGAGTATCTTCCAGAAAAGAAGTCCTCCATAGTCTTAGGGTTTTTAGTTAGTATTACGTTTGCGGTCGGTATCATGAGATCTTAGGTATTTTTATCTTTCTATTTAAATAAAACCCTTCAAAAGGGTCTGTGATTCCGTTAGCATACATAAGAAGCCACATTAGATCAGAGGTGCCGTAGTAGACATTAGAGATTAGATCGGGTCTACCTTCGTATCCGTTAGGGATATACCCTATTTCATATTCGTAGTCTTCCGATAGTTTTTTAATTAGAGAAACAATAGACTCTTTATGTAAAGAGCTTGCGACTACTTTGTTATTATGTACAGAGGTTTTCTGAGTGTCTAAGTACTTATAGTTATTAGGCATATCTTACTTCAGTCCCCTAGGATCTGTAGACCCTGTTTTTATTACAGCTTCCCACCCAGCTAAGTTATCTCTTGTTGTGGCCTCACCTGCGGCGTAATCTCCTAGATCTCCCATTCTGAATTCCTCTAAAGACATAGTTACATCTATCTTCCTAGGTAAGAGATTCTTCTTATCATAGCCAGCAAGGGGGTCACTAGTTATATTAACGGAGGTTGCTATGCACGGTACGTCTTGAAACATAACTCCATGTGTCAATCTAATTATAGGAGGACCTAAGGATGGATCTTTAGCATTATTTGATACACAAGTTCTAATAGTATTTACCCAAAACATTACTGTATTTTGAACTGATAGATCTCTTGCTGTATCTGCTATTGAACTAAGTGCAGCAATACTTAAGTCTAATAAACTAAACGAATCAGTCTCGACATTAACTGCCTTAGCCGAATCGAGAAAACTAGGCGAATCAGGAGTATCTGTTGGGTCTGGAGGTGCTTTAGAGAATTCTTCTTTAGGATCTTCAATTTGTAAGTCTTTATAGTTTGTCCAACCAACATCATCAATGAGAGACTGTATATGGGGAAGGGTCATGGAAAAAGACAGACTTAACTTCCTAGAGTCTGCCCCTAAGTAAGCGTATAAGTCTGAAGATCTAGACACTACATTATACTTCTTCCATCTAGCGGACTTAGATTCATCTACTTTTATATTCTCAAAAAAAGGAAGTCTTGAAATAGATATATTTCCACCACCTTTGTCGTAATGGAAAGATAATTTAGATCTATTATGTAAGTCTCTATTGTCTTCTGCTATAGTTTTCATTATCTCATTACCCAATTAGTTCTAGGTGAGCTTAAGGCTTTAATATTTTGTTTAATATTATTAAAGTTATTATTACTAGTACCGTTCTCTGTTAACTGGTTAGTTTTATTTACACCATCAGCTATGTCTCTAAGAATTGAAGTATTAGGGTCTGTTTGATTTTTTTGAGGATTTAATTCTCTTTCGATTGTCACAGCAACCATAGATTTTGATTGAGTTCCTGTTTGAGTTCCTGTTTGAGTTCCTGCTTGAGTTCCTGCTTTCCCTTCTGGGTTAGTGATTGATACGTAGGTAGGATCCCCCGCATGGCCTCCAGTCATACTCTTAGCAAGTCCGTCACCAAAACGTGTAAGATCAAACGTCTCAGCTAGTTTATTACTCAGAGTGTTTCTTGAGTCTATCTCCTCTGTATTTATCTGTCTGGGTTTAGCCATTGCTATCTCAATAACCTTAGCTACTTCAGTAAGCTCCTTACTTCCAATTGACGCAGAGATACCTGATCGTCCATAACCTGCTAAACCCTCCATGTTAAAACTATCGTAAAAGGATCCCCCTTTTTCAACTAGCCTCATTAATGTTTTTTGTGTTTCTTGTATAGACATATCCCCAGAAAACATCGCATTCACATCGTCAACCATACCTAACGCTGTTAATTGTTTAAGAGTATCGGCATCACTCTTAAATAATTTGTTAACAAACTGGTTAACCATTCCTTTATCTTGGGCTCCCATGCCAGCAGTTATCTTTCCAACAGCCGCCACTAGGTTTCCATTAGTTTTTGCTCCAGAGGCTAAGAGTATAGGAAAACTTTCCTTTAGACCATCAAGACTACTAACCATCTTTTCCATAGAGACTCCATACCTCCTTGAAGTATCAAGCAAAGTACTATCCAAACTTCCGATTTCTTGTGAATTCATCCCTAAAGAAAAACCTAAAGATTGGTTTAACTTATGTAGACCTTTTGTATCCTGCCCCAGTAGCTTCATCTGGTTGACGACATGAGACATTTCTTCTATGTTGCCTTGGAAACCAGCGTCTAAGATCTCAAACCCTCCAGATAGCTTATCCTTGATAGTTCCTCCAAGACCATTCATGCTACTTCCAAGCCTGTCCGTAGCAGTTGAGTAATTCATACCCAACGTCAAAGATGCCTTCTGAGCGTCATCATAGAAAGCTACGGACTCTGTAACAGCTTCAGTTAACTTACCCATCGCTCCTATACTCGCTTCAATAGCTAATGCTGCTACCATTGGTGCTACCATAATTATTCCTCCCTATCCCTTGTATCTACTTTGTAAATATTTCCTAAAACTTTAGACAGTATGTAAGTCCTGTACGAGTCCGTCTTAGTGTTGACTACATCTTTATATAGGTCCTCTAGTGTAGCTGGTGATAAACTGCCTGTTAGGGCAACTTTTGCAACCGTTAAGAGGAGATTTCCTGATCTACCGTCTCTTATGACTGGTTTTACTACTACGGCTAATTTCTGGCCCATATAATACTTTTTTCTATTATCTGGACGATAAGTGAAGATAAGTAGATCACCAACAAAGATACTACCCATACTCTTAGGGACTGGTGTAACGTCAACTATTCGGTCTTTACCAACGGTGGCTAAAATATTTTTAACATTTTTTGAGAGAATGCTCATGGAAAAATCTATTATATAATAATTATTAGAGTATGTTAGAAAATTCTTAATCTTCTCCTTAATAAGAAGTTAAGATATAAAGTAGAGTGTTTAGTCTTTACTTGTATTTAGTGTAGAGGGTAATAAATACTAAGTTAGTACTTAGTCTAATCTTTGCTAAGGATTCTATCTTCTCTTTTCTTTAGAAGAAATATATGTCAGACGGTACAAGTAGTGAGGTTATGGAGTTCATGGAACTATTAGACTTCACCTTCAGTAAGCAATTTATAGAGAAGTGGAGACACAGATATAGCGAAAAGATCCTGAAGCATTTTCAGGACAAGATGTTCCAGTCTGTAAGTAAACAGAAGCCTCTCAAACTGAAAGTACTCTTCAACCATCTTACTAAAAAGTGTAAGTATAGCGAAGAGTACGTTAGTAGTTTACTGCTAGCCATAGACATTGATGTCTATAGACCGTTTATTGTTGGGACTATTTCTTAGATTTAGTCTCCTTCTCTGCCTTCCTCTTCTGGTCTTTCTCCTCTTTTAGGAGCTTAAGACTCTCGACTTCCTTACAAACTTCGTCAGGGGAAGCAAACTGAGGGCAAGCCTTCTTGAATTGGCACCAGTTGCAATATTGATTTCTCATTGGAGTTAGATCCTCCTTCTTAGACTTGCGGATCCTCCACACTTCAGATACTGTCTTCCTGACATATCCAGCTATTTGACCCTTAGAGTACTTTACAGTTACGAAGTTATTCGTAAGTGGGTAGTAATGGGCTGCTGTGATCTTCTCTACAGGAACGTTCATCATCTTGCTGAGTGCAAAGACGTAACCCATTAGTTGTGGGTCTTGGTATAGGTCAACTTTGGTCTTCTCCCGTTTAGACGTTTTGTAGTCGATAACGAGTAATCCTCCAGCCTCCCCTGCGATAACACGGTCAATAATACCGTTACCTAGGATACCATCAGAAAGTTCTACTTCATAACGAAGCTCTTCTCCTACTGATTTTCCAAGCTGAGAGTTGAACTTTAGGAAGTTCTCAAAACACTTGATATCCTTACCTTCGTAGTCCTTGTGGATTTTATAGTTTCCTTTTACATTCTCAGAATGGCGCACCATCTCCTCTAATGTAGTAGCTTCAACGCCATCCTCTAAGACTTGGTGAATATAGGAGCCGAAGTGGAGAGCCTTAGTGTTATCTCCATCGGGTTCTGGAAAGTAGTCCACGTACTTATACTTGTACTTCAACCTACATTCCTTCCAAACATTGAACTTTGAATTCGAAATTTTATTAATAAACATATGAGTTTTTTTGACACAGTAGTCAGTCCTGACTTTATTATAGACTTCCTAGACCGTGAATTTGGGAACTCAGGCAAAGTTACTTCTAGTGGTGAATACACCATGCCCTCACCATTTTTAGAGGATGATTGGAAGAATAAGTTCAGCATGAATGTTTACACGGGTCTTTGGCAGGATTTTCGTACACACCAGAGCGGAGACTTTGTTAAGTTTTATGCACTCTATTTAGATATCCCTTACTATCTAGCCAAGCACCGACTCCTTGTACTAAACTTCGGACACTTAGGACTAGAAGATCCAAAAGCCCCTGAAATCGAAGTTTCTGAGGTTGATCCTTTAGCATTAGACTGGAGCAAGCTTATTGAGATCCCAGAACTACCAGACTATCTAGAAGGTAAGATGTTGGAGGCGTGGAGTTACCTTTACAGTAGAAAACTAATACTAGGTAAAGACAAGTATTATTTCTGCACGGAAGGTAGGTTTAAAGACCGTATCATAATCCCCTACTCATACGGGGATAACAACTACTACTTTCAAGCACGATGCCTTCCTAAGTCAGAGATGTTTCCGAAGTACCTAAACCCCGCTGCTAGTTCTGGAGTTAAATCAAGCCAAGTCCTATACCCTTATGATGAAAGTGCAGACCACCTTCTTGTTGTAGAGGGTCCTATTGACGCTAGAACCTTACAGCTACAAGGAGTAAATGCTACTTGCACCCAAGGATCTTATGTATCCAATACACAGATGCAAGAACTAGCCAACTTTAAAGGTAAGCTTATTATTGGCTATGACAACGACGATGCAGGATGGAAAGGCATAAAGCAGTTTGATTTTCTCCGTAAGAGACTAAATCTCCCTACTACGTATATTTGTCACGCCCCTAAGGAATACAACGATTGGAACGATGCTCACTGCGATTTCTTAGACCTAAAAAAATACGTCGAAGAGAACAGTAATCTCTTCGACGATTTCTATACAATGAAGCGTGAGTTTAACTTACTATAAAGTAAAACGGCTTTGTAATGATTGTTTCATTAACCAAGTTATACTTAGCAGTTAATCTATAGGTTCCCACGACCCCACCAAAATCTGCGATGTTAGCGTGTGTAGCTAGTTGGGTGGAATCAAACAACATAGACATTGTGTTATCTGAAGTTATCTCAATTAGAGAAGACGTATCGGAATAACCAGAAACTTCAACCTTGGCAGGAAGCGACACGGCATCTTCATTGATTTTTTCAATCTTGTACATACCAGACACGATTGCTGAATCTTTGAAGATGTTTTTCGTGGCTTCGTCAATATCCTTGTTCTCTATCGTTACATTAGTGGTTACTTTCATATTAACTTTAGAGTCCAAAGTAACATGCTTAGTCGTTAATTGATTAGTAGCCGTTACAAGGAAAGGTTGTGTTGTCATAATGACAGTATCACTATACAGGTGAAACTTATCAATCATAGACTGAGGAGAAGAGTTAGAGAACATTTGTACAGTCCAAATATCCGTGTAATCTAGTACTCCTGAAGCACCATTCTCGATCTCAAGAGAACTTCCGTAAAGATTATAAACACCACTTGTGTCTGGTTCTAAAACAGCTACGTACTTACCTACACCCGTTCGATAAACACCACTAGGGGATGCATCGTCAGAAGGTACGTACTTAGATTCATCTATAGCTCCTCCAGCCTCAACAGCAGAAGGAGCAAAGTGCATTAGGATAAGGTCAGTATCTACATTAGGAGAGATAAGACCTGTATCTGTATCCAACACTGAGGAAGGAGACATATTAGACGTAGCTGCAAATACCGTAACCCCGCTGATTGCATAAGGGTCAAAGTACTCACCGTTATTAGTAAAGTACGCTCTTAAGCCTACTCTTTGTAGAGTTGATGGTCTGTTATGACGATCCGTAAATTCAGTTCCATTAAGTTGCATTGTTGCGCTCCGTTTCTTCGTTAAGTAGTTTGAGGAATGTAGTCCTCTCAGTCCTCGTCATGCTCCTAACATCGGAATATGAGAAATTAACCTTACTTACAAGTATATAGGCTTCATGTAATAAAGAATCTACATCTAGTATCTCCTCTAGTTCACGCCAAAAAACCCTGAATCAATCGGAAGTTCGATGACGCTAGTTTTAGAGCACTCTGGGCAGTTAAATTGGATCTTAGTCTCTACACCATAATCGAGTGCCATAGCATTAATTAAGGTTTTAGAATCTCTAATAGGTATACCTTTGATGAAACCACTCTTGACGATAGTGTCTGTATGTCCATCAACTGACACTACAAACCTCCAAAGATTGGAGTAGATATCCTTGAGGTACTTATCGTCCTTAACTCTAGGGATACGAATAACTACAGTCCTTTTAGATACAGGAAGATCTACTGTTACAGTATCTGTGAAATCGTCTGGGACAGGATTTACGACTAGATCTGAGATATTAAATACAGACTTAGTTTCAGCACCACAATGGTTACAAGCTATAGTTGGGTGGTAATCTGCTCCATAAGAGATTTCTCTGACCTTAAGAAGTAAGAAAATTTTGTCCATTGATAAAAGATTACCAATCTGAACATTAGGAACACATCTCTCTAAAAGCAAGTTTGACCCATCTTCCCCCCTAGTTGAGGCAATAAGCTTCTCGTCTTCAAAGGTAACTGGTCTAATAGTTACAGGTTCGTCTGTTGGGAGGTCTGGGTAGACTCTACACTCGGAGGGGAGGTCTACCTTTATTGAAGTATCTTGAGGAAGATTACTTAGAAGCTCATCAATAATCTCTTGTTTAGCGAGGTTAGCCGCACTGTTGTTTTCTAGCATAATTTTTAGTTAGTTTTGTGGTTAGACTATTATAGTATGTGGAAATTATAGTACAGACTCAAAAATCTAAGATTGTAACCGATAATCCAAAGCTACTAAAAGCCTTGTGTGACTTATATACGTTCAAAGTACAAGGTGCCTCTTTTTCTCCTTCCTACAGGAGAGGACACTGGGATGGTAAAAAAAGGTTTATTACAAAGAAAGGGTCATTCAGGTCAGGACTTCTACCTAGAATACTCAAAGATCTAGGAAAGATTGAATGTTATCCAAAAATAACGTACACGGATAAAGCTAACACCCCTCCAGACCTAGATACTATAGAAGGTTTTACTTACTACGACTACCAAGAAGTTTTAATTAACCGAGCTTTGGAGTCAGGCAGAGGAGTGATAAAGTCTCCCACAGGGTCTGGAAAAACCCTAATCATGGCTGGGCTAATCAAATCCTTGATTGGTCGAAAGATGGTTATATTATTCAATGCAAAACAACTACTAACACAGACTTATGATTTTCTTACTGAAACTTGCGGGATGGATAACGTTGGTCTTTGTTATGGTGAGGGTTATATTGATGGGGATATTATGCTTTGTACTGTCCAAAGTATTGAAAAAATCCTAGACAAGTACTTAGACACTGCTGAAGTACTTATGGTCGATGAATGTCATGAGTTCTGTTCTGGGAAAATAACTCTCCCAGCCATACAAGCATTTACTAACGCAACTTATAGGTTTGGTTTTACCGCAACAACCCCTTCTGAACCAGAAAAGCTCTATGCTTTAGAGGGAGCATTAGGGGAAATCATAGAAGAGTTCACCACCAAAGATCTTATTGAACAAGGAACACTAACAAAACCTTATGTTAGACTTATAGAAAGAGAGTATTCCGCAGACGGAAGAGACGAGGATCTAGGGTATATGGGGGTATACGATGATTACATTGTACAAAACTTAGAACGCAATCAGATAATAAAGGAAGTAGTAGATGATATCAGATCAAAAAACAAAAAAGCAAGAATCCTTATCCTTACAAAAAGCCTTTCCCACGGAAGACTTATACAAGAATCACTCGGAGGTGGGGTTGAGTACTTGGAAGGCGCAAACTCATTGGGAGAGCGATACGAGTCTATTGATAAGTTTAAACAGGCTGACGGAAACTCAGTTCTTATTGGTACGAAGATACTTCAGACTGGTGTAAATATCCAAGAAATCACACACTTTATTAACGCTAGAGGGATGAAGTCCGAAGTTGCGACTATCCAAGCGTTAGGACGAGCCTTGCGTAAACACGAAACAAAAACAGAGGTTATTGTATACGACTTCTTAGACAAGGAGAAGTACTTAAAAAGCCACTCTAACCTAAGAAAAAAACACTACAAAAGTGAAGGACACGATATAGAAATAATCAAATGGAAAAATTAACTAAAAAAGATTCAGAGAAAAAGACTATAGATTCTATCCTATTAGAACTAGAGATGTTGTCAAGAAGAAACGAAGTGGACGAAACTACTTTACAAAGCCTAAACAATGTAATCTCTACTTTAACCGCAATTAAAGAGAATTATTATTGGAGATTACTTCGTAGTTTTAAGAGAGACTTTATCGATGGATAAAGGACCACATAGCTTCACCAGATAAGAAAGCTACTATAGGGAATATGACAAACTTAAGAAACTTCCCAAACAGACCCATAGAGTGATCAATTGTTATAACTGTTTCGTGTAAGGTATTTACAGTCTTGTTCATCGTGTCTGTAGTTTTTGCTAATTGCAGCATAACCTCTTCTCCTCGAACTAAATCGACTCGATTTCTTTGAGATAAATCCTCTAAACGGGACAGGTCTTCTTCTATATGTACCAATCTAGCTTCTTGTGTGGTTATGTGGTTTGCGTGATTATGAGACTTAGCTCTTAGTCTGTCTACTTCTTTTTTTACATCTTGGAGAGTCATTGAGGGAGTATTTTATTATTAATCTAGTAGGATTTCTTTATTCTTAGGTGTAGCTCTTCTCTTTAGAAGTTTGAACGGTATTAATAGCCACCTAGGATTAACTAAAGCCAATACTATAGTTAGTATTATTGCCCAAACTTTAAACTTATTCCAAAATAATGACAACGTAGGTTCTAAAATAGTTTCTTGGGTTACAACTTTAATTACGTGATCTTCTATAAACTCGTCCTTGTTTGTATTGTCAACTAAAAGGTACGTTGTTAGTCCTGCCCCTGCTGCCCCTACAGGACCTCCTAGAAGTGCTCCTGCTCCAGAAGCTAGTCCTACAGTTCCCGCATCTTTACTTGATTCCCACAGAGTGGTACAGCTAGTAAAGAATAGGAGTAAAGTTATTGATATTATTAGATTCTTCATTTTATAAATGTCCTATGAATGTAGTATTTGCTACGTTATTAATTAGACTAAAATCGCAAATAGACAAAGCTCCCTCTCCCGCTTGACCAGTATAACTTCTTTTAGATCTAATTGTAGTGCTGTTTAAAACTTGAGTATTCCAAGCATTTCTTCCAAATGCTGCACCTGTTCCGTTACAGGAGTTTGTAAACCAGACGATTGTTGCTCCTGTATCCATGACTAAAGAGGGTGTTGTATCTTTTACGCTATCTGTATTTGCCATAACTGGAGTTCTCTGCTCACAACAATCTTCAGGAAATGTTACTAACTGCCAAGCAATATCTGACACATAAGCGTTTGTTTGATCATACCTTTTTAGAAGAATGTCAGTACTATCAAATCTAACTCTCATAGAACATTGCTCTAAGCCATTAGACGAGTGACGAGCTTGACTAAAACACCACGTGTTAGTTGTTGTTATACCAGTTACTCCGTGAGAAAAAGACAATTCGCTGGCTGCTCCTACAGTAACGGAGGCTGTACCTTTTTCAACAGTCACACCACTCTCTAGACTCCACTCAATAGCCTCCCAAAAAACGTAAGTACGTGTGGTTGAGGTTGCGTTTCTAGTTCCTGTAAGTAAAACAGAAGTAGTATATTCAAGTGTAGCAAAACCAAGGTTAGAAGATCCTGTACCGAAATTACCTCTGCTTCCATAAATAAGCATAGTTCTGTTGGGGTCACTTTCTGCAACATCGGATGTACCTGTAGTACTTCCAGTAGAGATAGTAGTTGTTCCTCGACCTACAACTAAAAATTCTGACTGATCACAAGTAACAACAGTCCAAGTTACTTGGGCATCCGCAACGCCTCCGTCTCGCTGAATAGTTAAGGTAGTACTATCTGTCAGCTTTCCGTGAACGCCCCAAGACTGATACCCAGAACTACCCGTTGCAGTATTCGTACTAGAATCAATAATAACGAAGGATCTATTTAGATCTACCTCGGTTATTGTAATAGTGTCTGAATCAGATGATAGTACAGCCTCACCTTTCTGAACTGAAATAGCCATTATCCCATTGCGGGTCCAAAGCCGCCCTGATACGTAGTACCATTCCAGTAGAACGTGTGTAGATCGTTTGCATCAGCTACTGTGCTGTAGGTAGGTGACCCACTTCTAGGGTACTCTATTGAGGGTAGAGTTAGTGCTCTCCCTCCTGTTGCGTCCTGTTTTACATTTAATACCAACATAGCAGTCCCTTGGGTAGGAGCAGTAAATGTTAACGTAATAGCTGCTGCACCAAGTGTAATCTCTTGGTGATTACCGTCATTCCAGTCAATAGTAGTTGCTCCTGTAACCGTACCTTTGTTTACTAGAGCGTCGGTCCCTACAGACTTAGTAGCTAATTTCTCTCCTACAAGCAATGCTAAAATCTCAGCAGCAGTTTGGTCTGCTGTAGCACTATCCTCCATGAGAGCAACCCTTCCGAGTGCAGTCAAAATAACATTGTACTGAGCGGCTGCTAAAACACCTGCTAATGATCCAGTAACTGCGGGTATCTCGGTGTTTGTTCCTGTACTACTTTCTATAGTAACCGTAGATGCACCTACAGTTTTAGAGAGATCCGTATCTACATTAACTTCTGCTGCTGCTTCGATACCATCTAACTTAGCTTTATCAGCACCAGTCAATAATCCTGCCGCAGTTGTAGCTATAGCAGCAGGTATAGTAGCATTCGTACCTGTGTTGGAGTTTACGTCTACGGTTGTAGTTGTAGTAGTACCTATTGATAGGTTAGTAGTTCCTCCACCACCACCCCAAGAAGCAGAGTTATCAAATACAGTAGAAGATACTCCTTCTGCTAGACCTTGATTTGTAGTTACTAAAGAACTTAGAGCAAGGTTTGTAGCACTTAAAGTGTATTGGGGGTGATCATCACCTCCAAGACCTCCTATAGAACCGTGATCAATAGACGCTTCAGTAAAGTGAAGAGTTGAGTCAGCTATGTGGCTATCAATAGCTGTATGAGAATTACTGCCAATGTTAGATAGTGCCGTATGGTCAGTAGTATCTGTATCGGTATAATTTCCTGAATGTATATTGGTTGCACCTTGATCGACAGTCCAGTCGATATGTTCATCAGCTACAAATCCAGTTAAGTCATCGTGAGTAAAATCTGAACTAACGTAAGTAGTATCTGTGTTATTATCAACATAGTTAGAAGCATGAATTGTACCAGCACCCGCCTGTGTCCAATCGATATGTTCATCAGCTACAAATCCAGTAAGATCATCGTGAGTAAAATCAGAACTTACATAAGTAGTGTTTGTATCTGTGTAGTTTCCTGCATGAATATTAGTAGCACCTTGGTCTTGTGTCCAGTCAATATGCTCATCAGCTACAAAACCAGTTAAGTCATCGTGAGTAAAATCACTGGAGACATAAGTAGTGTTTGTATCTGTAGCCCAAGAAGCAGAGTTGTCAAATACTGTAGAGGATACTCCTTCTGCTAGACCTTGGTTCGTAGTTACTAAAGAACTAAGAGCTAGGTTGGTAGCACTTAAAGTGTACTGAGGATGGTCATTATCAGATAGTCCCGTTAGTCCTCCGTGGTCTGAACTTCCTGAACCTAAATCAGCAATACTTTGAGCAGTTACTGTTTTTATCTTGTTTGAATCATCTGCATCTTGAATAACAACTTTATCCCCCGTAGCTACAGTAGCAGAGTCTAAACTAGCTCCGTCAAGAGCGGATACTACGTTCGCTTCATTAGCAGTAACTTTGGCAGTGTTAGCTGCTACATTAGTATTATTGCTTACTTCGGTGTCAAAGTCACTAATAGTTGATGTAGTTTGTGTTCCTGTATGATTTCCCCTTGCTAAGAGTGTTGCGTCGGAAGAGTTAGCCGTTGAACCATCCTCCACGTTAATCAAGGAGCGAACATCAGAATCACTCAACCCTTCTATCTGCGTTCCTCCAGAAGAAAGTCTTCCTAAGATCTCGTTTGTTCCTAAAGAAACCATAGTTGGAGATCCCGTACCACTCTGTTGAACTAAAAGTCCGTGGGCTGGGGTAAAGTCAGATTCCATAACCGCACCAGCAGAACCCCAAGAAGCAGAGTTATCAAATACAGTAGAGGATACTCCCTCACTTAGACCATGATTCGTAGTTACTAAAGAACTAAGAGCTAGGTTGGTAGCACTTAAAGTGTACTGAGGGTGATCATCATCCGCTAATCCAGTAAAAGCTCCGTGGTCTGTTGTGTTTGTATCAATAGACCAAGTGCTTGAGTTATCAAATACTGTAGAGGATACTGTTGTCCAAGGTCCTGTACCTGTAACAGATACGTCACCGTCTACCTCTAATCCTGTACCGTTAATAAGTTTAAGATCCGTACTTGTTAGTCTGGCTACAATAGTTTGTGAACCATCTTTTTGGTTAGCAAACTCAAGAAGTCCGTCTTCAGTTGAGTTTGTAACATCGGAAGTTTTAGCAGTAACTTTAGAGTAAGTTACTTCACCTCCTGTAGAGTTCTTCCCTTTAAATTTTATTTGACCAAGATAGTCTCCATCTGCTGGACTATCGGAGTCCCTATCAAGAGATAACACAGGACCTGCAAGTGAACTATCAACATCAGTATTTAGGGTTAGAACATTTCCTGTATTTGTGTCAACGTCTCTAGAGATAGTTACCCCACCCGTAACATCTCCTCCAGAAAGAGGTAAGTAGTCGCCCTCTGACCAAGATCCAGAGTTGTCAAAGACTGTAGAAGATACTGCTTCCGTTAAACCTTGGTTAGTAGTTACTAAGGAACTAAGAGTTAAGTTAGTTGCGCTAAGAACATACTGAGGATGATCGTCATCCGCTAATCCAGTAAAAGCTCCATGATCAGTTGTGTTAGTGTCTGTAGCCCAAGTTGAGGAGTTGTCGAATACTGTTGAAGATACTCCCTCACTTAAGCCTTGATTTGTAGTTACTAAAGAACTTAAAGCAAGGTTAGTAGAACTTAAAGTATATTGAGGATGGTCGTTATCTCCTAAGCCACCAATAGAACCATGATCAATAGATGCTTCAGTAAAGTGAAGGGTTGAGTCAGCTATGTGGCTATCAATATCTGTATGCGTGTTACTACCAATGTTTGATAGTGCCGTATGGTCAGTAGTGTTTGTATCCGTAGACCAAGTACTTGAGTTATCGAATACTGTAGAAGAGACTCCTTCTACAAGACCTTGATTTGTAGTTACTAGTGAGCTAAGAGTTAAATTAGTTGCGCTAAGAACATACTGAGGATGATCATCATCCGCTAAACCAGTTAAAGTTCCGTGATCGGAAGTCCCTGCTCCCCAAGAACTAGAGTTGTCGAATAATGTTGAGGACACATCCTCTACAATGCCTTGGTTCGTAGTTACTAAAGAACTTAAAGCTAAATTAGTAGAACTAAGAACATATTGAGGATGGTCATTATCAGCTAATCCAGTTAGAGTTCCGTGATCAGAAGTCCCTCCCCCTCCACCAGTCTCGTTTGCAGGAATCCACTCATTAGCAGAAGAATCGTACTTTACAATTTGTCCATCAGTAGCTCCACTCTGATGGATCATGTTTAATTTTGATTTACTAGGCATAATATCTTTTTAAGTTGAGGAGTGAGTTGTTTTAAGTAAGACCGGGAAGGGTTACGTTTTCAATATCGTTAGACTGCATGTTAGTGAACTGCATCTTGGTCCAGTTTTGGTCAGCAGGGTAAATGTAGTTTCTGATGCCGTTAGAGTAAGAGTCACTAGTACCGTCACCCATCAACCAGATTTGAGTAGCTTTGTAGGCACTAGAAGAGTTTGATCCCCAAGAAGAGGTGGAACCGCTAGTAGGTAAACGGAAATCCTCACCAGACTTGAAGTTAGCATACCACTTCACTGGGTCTGTGATCATCTTATCAACCTCGTTAGTAGTAGGCAGAGTCTGAGCTTGTCTAAGCGTAGTAACAAGACAGCTAGCAACCTTACCATAGAAGTTGAGGTTTGAACTTCGTCCACCAACAGTGAAGTCTCCATCAAAAGTCCTATCCATTCTGTTTCCAGTGGTTATCCAGTTAGATGTTGTAGATAAGTTGTTACCTACTGAAACGAAAGAGTCTGCACTACTCATTAAACGAATGTCAAAGCAGTCAGCTAAGTTAGCTGCGGAAGCGTTATTACCTCCTAAGCGTTCACCAGAGTGAGCAATATAAACACCATACCAGTTAGAGGATGAGATAGTCTGGTTAGCAAATCTACACTCGTTGTATCCCACACCTTCACGACCCCATCCGAACATCAAACTGCCAACAGAAGTTAGTCTTAGATAGATATTATCGTTGTTACTTGAAGATCCTTCTCCTTGGTTCCAGATAATCTGGTTACTGCTGCTACCATCGGATTTAAATACAACAGCAGTAGCCCAAGGTCTAGAACTACTTGAGTTAGATGTATCACCCTGAGTAGATGTGCCCATACCAACTTGATTGGCAAGACCCTGCATCTGAATAGGTTGGTAGTACATGCTGTTACTAACTTGCTTTGTGTACTCGTTTCCGCCAGTGAAGTCAAGAGCTTTAGTCCAAGGCGTATCATTTGCAGCTACGTTGTTAGTAGGATCATCAGTAATGGTTAGGCTAATCGTGCCTGTATCACTTCCAAACGCATTAGCTTTAGTTACATTTAAAGTATAGGAAACATCTACACCGTCAGTAATAGTTTCAGCGGTTCCGACAATAGCATAACCAGTGTCTGCATAGCCTGTAGGAATGTTAGTTACGTTATAAGTATCCGTATCACCTGCTGGCTTGTATACAAGGTTAACTGCACTCTGCTCTTGAATTGTGTAGGTAAGGTCATTAAAGGTAGGTACATAGTTAGAATCTACGTCAGTGTTCTGAATGTTCCAAACAACATTTTCAGAGGTTCCATAAACACCATGAACAGGAGCAGCAGAAGCACTTGTAACACCTAAAGTAGTAGGTTTATACCAAGTTATACCTTCTAGATCGTCTACATACGTGTGCTGGGTACTAGTTCCAGATCCACCGTTAGCTGTATCAAAGTCATTAGCTTCTGATTCATCTTTAAACAAGGGGTAATGGAACTCAGTGTCAGGTGACTCAATGTAGTAGAAAGCAGCAGTAGTTGTTGTTGCACCACCAGAAACACCTATGTCAGACTCTAAGAACTGCTTATATTCTATTAAATCCATGTTAAATGCACCATTAAGAGAGTCATTCATCGTGGACAGGTTAGATCCAGCCACAACTCCGTTAACGTAAACGTTGCCTAAAGTGCAGTCTCTAAGCTGGATTTTATCACTAGCCTTCTGGATAATGTCTACAGAGTTAGTTTTAAGTACTGACTGTAGCTCGTTAACACCATAAACATTAATAACATTACCTCCGACTCCTTCTCTAAGAGAGATCGTCTGCTTTAAAGTATCTACAACTACATCAACCTCAGGAACTTCCATTACGTGGTTAGAGAACGGTAGCTCACTGTAGTTTCCTAGTAGAGGAGCTTTAACAGCACTCTCACCTATAGTCATATAGGAGTTGTCACCTAAAGCAACACGTAAGTTAGTTAATTCTACCTCACTGAAGTCGATAGCGTAATCTTGACCGATAAAGCCAACGTCATCAACCTTAATAATATTTTTATCGTTGTCAGGTAATCCTCCAACATTAGAAGTAATCAAGAATCCTATCCTGTCTGTGTTGGAACCAAGACCTGTGTAGTGTACTTGAGTGTCTAGAATCTCTGCGATGAATCTAGCATCAGAGTTTAGAGTAATCGTAGTACCTAGTAGGTTGTAGTTTTCGTTGATCTGTATAGATGCTTTAGCGTCACCTGTGTTTCCAATACCATTGTACACAGATCGGTTGTTATCATATAAACCACAATCTCTTAAAGTAGCATTTGCTGATCCCCAAGCACAAAATCCAGCGTTCCAATTACCATTAACTTCATTCTGGCTGAACTTGTTATTGATACCACCAATACAAAGAAGACCATTATTAGCGTTATAAGAGGTTACGTTCATGGTAGTCGTAATGTTATGAGAACCAAGTAAACTGCCAGCAGCAATATAAATACCAGATTCGATGTTCTTAGTTGAAACGTTACGAGTAATAAACCCTGCTCCACCAAT
>ENA-UOYH01000375-UOYH01000375.1-marine-metagenome-genome-assembly--contig:-NODE-375-length-16851-cov-3.682544_pt1 | contig 16851 bp, 16 predicted proteins | sample MGYA00238175_ERZ767261 | MGnify/ENA primary metagenome ERZ767261 (study PRJEB28946, sample SAMN06267185) | marine metagenome | isolation source: Columbia River Estuary | place: USA:Columbia River Estuary...
TGGAACATTTATTTCTAAATTTGATTTAAGTAGTGACTCTAAAAGTGTAGAGGTTTGCCGTGAAATTGACTCCGGAATAGAGACTAGGAAACTTAATCTACCTTCCATAGTTACTGTTGATTTAAGGTTAAATGAGCCTAGATATGCTTCATTACCAAACATTATGAAGGCAAGGTCTAAGCCATTAGAGACAATTGAAATAGAAAGCCTTGGTATTGACATCACACCAAGAATTAAAGTGATAAGTGTTGAAGAGTCTGGAACAAAAGATAGAGCCTCTAAGCAGATTAGTTCTGCTGAAGAATTTTTCTCCGAGTTAAATCAATTGGGAGTCCTATAATGTCTGCACTTATTCTAATTGAACTCAACGGCTCTGAAGTTAGTGCTAATAGTAGAGCTGCAATAACCGCAGCTTCTGAACTTACTGACAGTATTGATGCTTTAGTGCTTACAAATGATGCAACAAATTCCACTCCAGTTGCTGCCTTAAGTAGCATCAACACAGTAAAAATGATCGTCAGTCCTGAATTGGAACATCCCAGTGTTGAAGTTGCCAGTAAGCTAGTAGCAGAGGCAATGAGTGGCTATAAATATTTAGTTTCTGGATCGTCAACCTTTAGTAAAAATATTTTACCAAGAGTCGGTGCACATCTTGATGTTCAGCCTATATCTGACGTTTGTGAAATTAAATCAAATAACACTTTTGTACGTCCATTATATGCAGGAAACATTATGGCAACAGTTGAGTCAAATGATGAGACTATGTTGTTAACTGTTAGATCTACTTCTTTTGAACATAGTGGTGATGGTGGCTCTGCTGCAGTTGAGAATTTGTCACCTTCTATCCCCGAGTCAAACTCTATTTTTGTTTCTCTTCAGGAGTCTCAATCAGAGCGACCTGAATTAACAACAGCAGAGAGAATTGTCTCTGGTGGACGTGGGCTTGGATCAAAAGAGAACTTTGCCCTAATTGAGCAATTAGCTGACAAGTTAGACGCAGCAGTTGGCGCTTCAAGAGCTGCGGTCGATGCGGGTTTCATTTCGAATGACTATCAAGTTGGGCAGACAGGTAAAGTTGTTGCACCTAAATTGTATTTAGCTGTTGGTATTTCTGGTGCTATTCAACACCTTGCTGGTATGAAAGATTCCCAGGTCATTGTAGTGATAAATAGTGACCCTGATGCACCTATGTCTAGGATGGCTGATTTAGTATGGCAGACTGATTTGTTTGAGGCCTTAAAAGAGTTGAATGATTACACCCTTTAGGATTAGAGTTAATGGAAAGAGAGTCTATTGAATATGATGTTGTAGTTGTTGGAGGTGGGCCTTCTGGCTTAGCTTCAGCCTGTAAACTAAAACAGCTTAACCCTGAACTCTCTGTTTGTTTACTAGAAAAAGGCTCTGAAATAGGCTCTCACATTATTTCTGGCGCTGTCTTTGAACCTCAAACACTGTTTGATCTTTTCCCAGAAGAGGCAAAAAATTGCCCTACTCTTAAAACCTCTGTAGTTAAGGATGATCTCTACTGGCTTGCCAATAAAAATAAAAGCATAAAAGTACCCTCTTGGTTAATGCCAAAAAGCCTTCATAACAAAGGTAATTACATCATCTCACTAGGAGAGCTTTGTCAATGGATTGCTGAAAGAGCGATGGATCTTGGGGTTGATATCTTTCCAGGCTTCCCCGCACAACAATACCTCACAGATACAAATGGAAGAGTTACTGGAATTGCCACTGGTGATATGGGAATTGACAAAGATGGCAACCAAAAAGGAACCTATGCACCTGGAATGGACATACTTGCAAAGCAAACAATTTTTGCAGAAGGCGCAAGAGGTCACTTAGGAAAAAAATTAATAAAAGAATTTGGCTTAGATGAGGGGAAAACACCCCAACATTTTGCTATTGGCTTTAAAGAAATTTGGGAAGTTGACAATGATAAACATAGTCCCGGAGACGTTCTACATACTATGGGGTGGCCACTTCAGGGTGGAACCTCAGGTGGAGGCTTCCTTTATCATTTCGATAACAACCGAATTGCAGTTGGACTGATTGTTGACCTAAACTATTCTAATACTCATCACAGTCCTTTTCAAGAATTTCAGCAATACAAACAGCACCCTTCAATAAAACAATTTTTAGAATCAGGAAAGAGAGTCTCATATGGCGCAAGAGCAATTACAAAAGGTGGTATCAACTCTCTTGTAAAAATGGAGTTTGATGGTGGAATGATCATTGGATGTGACGCTGGAACACTTAACCCTAGCAAAATAAAAGGTAGCCATTGCGCTCTTCAGTCCGGTATTTTAGCAGCCGAGTATATAAATAAACTACTTGCAGAAGAAATCTGTGATTTTGATGATTTATTCACAAATAGCGCTCTATACAAAGAGCTCTATAAATCAAGAAACTTCAGTGGCGCTATGCATAAGTTTGGTTTTTATGCTGGTGCAGCCTATAACTTTATTGAATCGAATATTTTTCGTAACAAATTGCCAATTACTATTAAAGACGAAAAGAGAGATTGTGATACCTTAAAGACATCTCAAACCTCGCAAGTAAAGACATACCCTGCTCCTGATAATTTATTAAGCTTTGATATTTCTTCTTCTTTATTTCTATCTGGCACTAATCACGAAGAAGACCAACCCGTTCATCTAAAGCTTACTGACCCTTCCATTCCACTCGATTACAATAACAAAATTTTTGACGAACCAGCTCAAAGGTATTGCCCTGCTGGTGTTTATGAAATTATTGAAAAGGAAGGTGAGGATTATTTTCAGATCAATGCTCAGAACTGCCTTCATTGCAAGACATGTGACATTAAAGACCCATCACAGAACATCAACTGGACACCTCCTGAAGGTGGTGGTGGCCCGAACTATATCGGTATGTAACTTATTAACACTGATTAGCAGTAATAACTACAGTATTAACAATCTCATCGACGCTACACCCTCTTGATAAATCATTAACCGGCTTCGCTAGCCCCTGAAGTATTGGTCCAATAGCCTTTGCACCTGAGAAACGCTGAACAAGCTTATAACCAATGTTAGCTGCATCAAGATTAGGAAAAATCAATACATTTGCAGGTGGAACAAAGGAGGTTTCTGGATATTTAATCTTTAACACATCTTTATCTAAAGCAGCATCAAGCTGTATATTGCCAACAATATCAGCGTTTACTAGTCTAGATTTAACAATATCGGTTGCTAGCCTTACTTTGTCTACTTGTGTATGCTTAGCGCTTTGATTTGTTGAAAATGAAAGCATAGCCATTTTTGGCTCACTTTCAAGTAAAGATTGGGCTGTTTTATAAGCACTATGTGCAATTTCAGCTAACTCTTCAGAACTAGGGTCTATATTCATAGCGCAGTCTGAAAAGATCATATCTTCACCATACATTTGATGATTCTGATCAAATACCATTAGGAACAAACTTGATACAAGCTTGCTGCCTTTAGAGACACCTATAATTCGTAGTGCATTACTTAATACTTCCTGGCTTGGTGTTATGGCACCTGTAACAACGCCATCCACATCGCCCCTATATAGAGCAACCATTGCAAATACACTTGGGTTTGAAACTAACTCTAAAGCTTCCTTTAGATCAATACCCTTATGTTTTCTTCTTTCATAAAGAGTTTTGGCATACTCCAGCTTCAAATCTTCATCTTCAGGATTAATGAATTCAATGCCATGAGTTGTGTCAGTTTTTGCATCAAGTAAAACAACTTGGGCAATTTTTTGACTTGAAAGAAGTGTAGCCGCCTCTAGAACACGCGCATCGTTAGATTCGGGCAATAAAATACGTGGATAAGTGGCTTTTGCTCTATTCGTTAAATCTTCTAATAACGCCATTATTATGTCTCAAATAAACAAGATGATAGTTTACCCGAAAAAAGCATTAATTCGACATGCCCTGCTTCCCCCGATAGATAAGGTATAGCTATGCTCGATTGTATAAACTTGCAATCTTGAGTCTCTGAATTTTCCCTGAAGGTCCTTTCGGTAAAGGTTTATCAACAAAGATAATTTGACTTGGAGTTTTGTATTCTCCTAAGTCAGCTGTACAAAGTTCTTTTAATTCTTTCTCATTAGCATCAAGATTTTCTTTAAGGAAAACACAGGCCGATATTTCTTCACCGTAGTTATCATCGACAATACCGAATGTGCAAGCCTCTAAGACTGCATTATGCTTATATAGCGTGTCATCAATTTCTCGAGGTGATATGTTTTCACCACCCTTAATGATAAGCTCTTTTTTTCTGCCAGTAATAAAAAAGAATCCATCCTCATCTTCGACCCCTAAATCCCCAGTCAAAAAGTAGCCATCTTCGTTAAAGGCTGATTTTGTGGCTTCCTCATTCTTGTAGTATTCAAGTAACACGTTATCACCCTTAACCACTAATTCACCAGACTCTCCTTGATTAACGTAGTTTCCTTGTGCATCAATAATTCGGATCTCATTGCCATATGCAATCCCCGCAGAGCCATGCTTACATTTGTAAACAGGATTTGATAGGATTTGCGCAGAAGTCTCTGTAAGACCCATAGTCTCAATGATTTTAATGTTAAATATTTTTTCAAACTTTTTATGAACCTCTGGCGAGAGTGGTGCAGAAGCAGATCGTCCAAATCGAAGATTCTTTAAATCAAGACTAGTGATATCAAAGTTTTCATTTAAAAGGTAATTTATGATTGTAGGCACAACACTAAACCATGTGCATTGGTACTTATCAATTATTTGCCAAAAATTAGAAACGCTGAATTTACTCACTATAACGACACAACTATTACTTACTAGGGCACTAGAGATAGAGACCATTTCAGCATTAATGTGGTAAAGCGGTAAAACGCAAAAAGAAACATCATCATTAGTGATTTCATGAGCAAGCGCGGTATTTTTACCGCCAGCAATAACATTTTTATGAGAAAGCAACGCTCCTTTAGGTACTCCAGTCGTTCCTGAAGTATAGATCAACACTGCCGGGGTTTCAGAATTCAAATCTACAATAACAGGATTGAAATTTTTTTCAATTGAGATTTTTAAATCTTGAGTGTTCTCATAGGGCACGATAACAGCACCTGAATCACGCAAAATAGTTTCAAATTCATTTAAATATAATTTAGAAGAAAATAGTAACTTACATCCTGAGTGATTAATCGTGTACTTTATTTGTTTGTTGCCAGCAAGAACGTTAATTGGAACAATGGTTATTCCATGGTACATAGCACCAATAAACAACAACGTTGAAGCATAACTGTTATCAAGTAGAAAACCAACTTTGTCTTGAAATTGGACACCATTTTGATAAAAGTAAACACCCAATACAGCGATGTCTTTTTTAAGCTGTCGATACGATACTTTAAGATCTAAATCAGCGTCAATTAGAAAAGTTTTGTCTGGAGTGTTTTTGGCATGCTGATCAATCAGTTCGGTGATGGTTGAAGGTGTTAAAGAGTACTTCTTCCAATAACTAGAAAAAATATCATCCTCAGAAGGCTCAATAGACTTGATTGTTTCGACAACTTTAGTAATATTTAAGTAGTGTTTATAGTTGAGATTCTCATCTGTTATATTGTTACCCCAAGTTCCACATCCCATAGACAAGGAAAAAGGAAGAGCATTATCAAAGTTTCCTCCTGCTGCAAAGCAGTGTGCCTGGTTTACAATCACCCTACATACAGGCAACTCCAACCCTAACCTTAATATGTTGTCTTTATTTTGTGTGTGAATACTACAGGAATGCCCTTTCCCCTGATTTTCAAGAATATTGTCTGCAATCTCTAGTGCATGACTAAAATCACTCGCCCTATAAACCGCTAAAACAGGTGAGAGCTTTTCCATAGAGAATGGGTATTGTTTACCTATACCCTCTTCCGTAACCATTAAGAATGCTGAATTCGAGAATTTTTGAGCATCTAAACCTGAAAGTGAGGCAATCTCAGTTGCTTTTTTGGCGATAACATTTCGATTAATTACGCCTTTTTCGTCCCACATATGACTAGCAAGTATCTCTTTCTCATTACTAGTTAATAATGTACCACCCTCTTTCTGGAGGGACTCTATAAACTTTTTATAAATACTATCTACAATAACAATACTATTTTCAGATGAGCAGCTTGTAGCGTTATCAAAAGTCTTAGAAGTCATTACTTTATGAGCAGCATCGGATAAATCTGCGCTCTCATCAATAATGACTGGAACATTACCCACACCGACACCTAAAGCAGGGGTTCCACTTTGGATTGCGCGCTTAATATTATTTTGAGAGCCTGTAGCAACAATTAAATCGACAAGGCTTGATAATTCATTGGTGTCATCTTTACTGATCGGCTCAGGAAGCGACTGAACTATATTTTTTGGTGCACCAACCCGCTCGATAGCCAATTGCATTAATTTAACAATTTTAGTGCACACTAGCGCCCCTTTCGGAGAGGGAGCTAATATCACTGCATTTCTGCATTTTAGGGCATTGATGACTTTATTTAGAGGCGTAGCAATCGGATTTGTTGAAGGAACAATAGCACCAACTACGCCAACTGGTCGAGCTATTTCAGTAATCCCTCTTTCTTCATCTTGGTTAATTATTCCGACTGTTTTAGTATTCTTTAGATCTCTTAACAAACCAATAGTTTTGCGTTTGTTTTTTCTTTTTTTATCTTCGACATTGCCTAGTCCAGTTTGCTGGACTGCCATCTCTGATAATTCTTGATTGTTTTCTGGTTTTATTACTTCCCAAGCAACTGCAAGAATTAACTCATCTACTTGCTCTTGAGAATACCCATTAATAATAGATTGAGATTCCCTTGCATCTGCAACAAGTCGACTAATAGGAGTTTTATTTTTACTAATCATTACTTAATTAATTTAGTTAAAAAGGAACCCACTGGAAGACTTAATCAGCCTTCCAGTAGAAAAAGTTCTCAACAAATCTTACTTTATTGAAGACCTGCTAATAGATCAGTCAAATATGCCTGTCTTTCGTTCCACATTGAAATAACTTGATCTCTAGTCATTACTCTCGAAGGAGAGTTAGTAGACTTCATCTTGCCCTGAGTTTTTTTGTCGTTGAACATATCAGGAGTCTTACTAGCTAAGAAGTCAATTACGTCTTGAGGAGTACCGGCAGGCACCATCAATCCACGGAAATTGACACTTGAGTCATCGACATCGACACCACTTTCCATCAGTGTAGGAACATCTGGAAGGTATGCATGTCTTGTAAGGTCTGCAACTGCTAAGATCTTAAGGTCAGCAGCACTTCTCGCTGAGTCAGATAAGTTATTAAAACCAGCACTAACTTCACCGGCTTTAACTAATCTCAATGCATCAACACCACCCTTTGCAGGGATATAAGTTAGGTCTCTTCCAGATGCTTTTGCGAACTGCAAAAATGCAATATGGTGACCCACAAATTTACCAGCACCACTAATAGTTACAGCGCCTGGATTAGCATCAGCATGAGCAAGCAAGTCAGCTACAGTATTAAAAGGACTGTCTTTGCCAACAATCAATACTGCTGGGTCAGCACCCCAGTTACCTAACGGTTCAAGGGTATTGATATTGTAAGCAGTATCAAACACAATTGACTGCGCTATAAAGTGAGGCACATTGTATGCTGCCAACATAGAGCCATCTTTTGGTGCTTCACTAGCAAACCAGTTCCATCCTGTTCTTCCACCTGCGCCAGGCTTATTAAGAATGTATATTGGCTGACCAATAAGAGCTTCTTTACCTGAAGCTAGTGTTGCAATTCTTGCCTGAAAATCTGTCGCGCCACCAGGTCCATAGGCAACCATTACACCAATAGGCTTATCTGGATAGTCAGCCTGTGCAGGCAAAAACATCAAAGATGCAATCGTAAGCAAGGCTAATTTAGTTATATTTACTATTTTCATTATTTCTCCTTTTTGTTTAGTTTATTAAAACAACAACCCTCTTGGTAAACGTACTTGTAACATTAATGTAAATAAGCCGTACAGTATTAATATAAATACAACTGAGATACTCAACTTTATAAGTAACACTCGCCAAAAGTCCTTGGTTTCTTCGGGTTTTTTATAAATCATTATTACCGCGAAGAACATAATCATCGATGCCATATAAAAGCCGATAGTATTCATACTTATAAGATAAGCAAGAATAAGGCCTAATCCTGGCAACAAATCAATAAAATTAGTTGGTTTTCCTTTATCGTCACGCTCGAACCACAAAAGTAATGCTAGCACTGCAATACCACCAGCTATAAATCTTGGGAATAAGTAGTCCTCATTTTCACCCCAGGGACTAGGATTGAAAACCTCATTAAAAGAGGTAAATAACAACAATACCGCTAGTGCAGTTACAATTAAGGTTGAAATTTTTAAATATTGCTTCATATTAAGCACTTCTCTTTGATTTTCGATTTGAATAAAGGCCATAAGTAATAGAGATTATGCAGATAGCGATGAGAGTTACATTGATTGTTCCTGTTGTAAAATAAATCACCCAATCATCGCCATATCGAGCACCCCCAATTAACTTACCAAGAAGAAAATTATTTTCAGCTATTGGGCCTAATATAATTCCCAAAACAACCGGTACAGCACTAAAACCTGCCTTACTGGCAAAAAACATTATAGTTCCCAAGACCACCATAATGATGACGTCAGAGTAGGAGTTGCCAATACTGTATGTACCAAATACCGCCAAAACTAAAATACTTACCGCCATATAGTTATCTGGAACTTTCATAATCCAACCGCTATGTCTACTCAAAAATAAACCAATAATTAACATAAAGATTTGCGCAATTATTAGTGAGTCAATAAACGTCCAAACAACTGGTGCAGTATTTTCTGAGATAAAAATCTCATGACCTGGGAAAATTCCATGAATCAATAAGCCTCCCAACAATACTGCGGCGGTCGGACTACCTGGAATACTTAAAGTTAATAACGGAATTAGAGAAGGTCCCACCATTGAATTGTTTGCACTCTCTGCGGCAATAATCCCTTCAGGCTCACCCTTTCCATAATTTGATTGGTTACTGCTTACTTTTTTGGTTTGATCGTAAGCCACTAACCCTGCTATTTGGCCTCCTGCTCCAGGAATGATTCCAATAAGAGAGCCTACAAATGAACCGATTGAAAGGGCTTTTAATTTGCTAAATACAAATCTAAACGATTGCATTAAAGTGGAATGACCCTCTGATGAAAGAACTGCGTTTTTTTCACTGTAGTACTTCTCCATTAAGTTCAACACTTGGGGCATTGCAAACAAACCTATTAAGCCAACAACTATGTTAACTCCACCCTCTAAATGGTCAGTAAATACAAATCTCTCCACACCCAAAACAGGGTTATCTCCAATAGTAGCTAGCATTAAACCAAATAAACCTGATAGTAGTCCTTTGATAACTGATTTGGAGTCTATAGTGGCAATAATAGTAATACCCAAAATGGCAATCCAAAATAACTCTGTAGTACCAAATTCCAACGACAAGCGTGCTAGTGGAGGGGTAAAAAATATAAGAATAAAGACGCCAAAAATACCACCGACAAATGAGCTTATAAAGCAATAATGTAGGGCCTCTCTAGCCAACCCTTTTTTAGCCATTTGATGACCATCCATCGCTGTTGCAATATTGGCCGGTGCACCAGGAACATTAACTAATATTGCACTTATAGCACCACCAGCAACCGTTGCTGTATACATCGCACCCAGTAAAATGAGTCCACTTTCAGGCTTCATATGAAACGTAAAAGGAATCAGCAATGCTACAGACATCGTTGGGCTAAGGCCAGGAAGTGCTCCAAGAATAATACCTGCAAAGGTTCCACCTACAAGTAGCGCTATATGATAAACGGTGAATACATTATCAAAATAATTTAAGAATTCCATTGCAAGCCTGAGCAGAAATTTAAATTGAAAAATTCATATATATGTCTAATGAAACTCATATATATGAGTCAAATATGCTACACGGCGAATATATAATTGTCAAATATATAATTTAATGGTTTAAATGACTCATCTATATGAGTATACTTTAACACTTAATTGTCGAATTATTACTAGAGCATAGTCCAAGTAAATGAATAAGAAGTTATACCAAACAGTGATTGATTATATTAATAATCAAATTAGTAGTGGAGATCTCATAATTGGTGATTTAGTCCCCTCTGAATCGCAACTTTCAAAGCTATTAAATGTCAGTGTTGGAACCGTACGAAAGGCCATTGATGTACTCGAAAATAGCAAGATTTTGTACCGTCATCATGGCAAAGGAACCTATATTTCAGATTACGGTTTTGACAACAGTATTTTTAACTTCTTTAGTTATGGCAACCAAACCGGCTCATCAATACGAATCTACAAAACTACCCCTATAAGAAAAAAAATAGCGGCAACCTCAGATACTGCCTTCCAGTTGGGCATTAATCAAGGTGATGAGGTTGTTTATCTTGAAAGGCGTGGCTATATTGACAAAAAAAGTCCTATCATTATTGAAAAATCTTGGTGGGTTGGTGGCGTTGTTGAAGGACTTCAGCAGCCAAATTTACATATTCCTGACCTACTATATGCACTAATTTATAAAAAGTTTGATACTCAAATAACATCCTCACAAGAAGTCTTAACTGCAGGAATAGCGGATAAAGAAACAGCTGAAATTCTGCATATCAAAAAAGGTGACCCAGTTGTTATTTTGAATCGCCATTCTTATGCCAAAGACAAAGGCTTGGTTGAGTTTCGAATAACCACAGGTAGAGCTGATATGTTTAGCTATACAACCACGATCGGTAATCCTGAAATATAAGTTATATTTTTTACCATCCTAATTAGTTAAGGTTTAAACTTAACGCTAATGAAAAATAACCTCCAAAAAGAACGATCTGACCTTGCTGCAGCATTTAGGTGGGCTGCAAGGTTAAATATGCATGAAGCTGTTGCTAATCACTTTAGCTTAGCAGTCTCAGACGATGGTTCACAATTTCTATTAAATCCAATCGGAATGCATTTTTCCGAGATTTGTGCAAGTGACCTTATTTTATTGGATTCTAATGATCCAACAACTATGTCACAACCTAACGCTCCAGATCCTACAGCTTGGGCTATACATGGAGCAATGCATAGAAACAATCCTCAGGCTCGATGTATTCTTCATGTTCATCCTAAATATGCCACCATTCTCGCCTGTCTTGACGATAAAACCATGAAGCCTATCGATCAAAACACGATGCGCTTCTATGAAAAAATATCCATTGATCATGACTATAGTGGAATGGGCCTTGGTGAGGAGGCTGAAAGATTAAGCACTATTTTGGGCGAAAACTCTGTACTTTTAATGGGTAATCATGGAGTGCTGACTGCTGCTAGAACCGTAGCGCAAGCATTTGACGATCTTTATTACTTTGAACATTCCTGTAAAACCCTAATTGGAGCTTATCAAACTGGTAAAAAGCTACGCTTAGTAAGTCACGAAATTGCCAAAAAAACAGCTCAACAGTGGCAAGACTATGACGCTTCAGATCTTCACTTTGATGCATTAAAAAGAATCTTAGATAAGGAAGAGCCTGACTACAAAACTTAACTCATCAAATTATATATATTTATCGGCAAGGAGTAGTAATGTCAAGTAACAATGTTTCATTAGATTTAGACTATGTAAAGGCACAATTTCCAGCCTTTGAAGACCCTTTAAGTGCTAAATGGTCTTTTTTTGAAAATGCTGGTGGAAGCTATGTTCCTAATAACGTCATCGAGCGTTTAAATCATTTTATGACCTCCACAAAGGTTCAGCCTTATGCTGAGTTTGATACCTCTGCAATTGCTGGTGACAACATGGATCAAGCAACTAATTTATTTGCTGAAATGATTAATGCACAAAGTGATGAAATTATTATTGGCTCCTCTACAACGATGAATATGTATGTTTTGTCTAATGCAATGAAAAGCCTTTTAAATCCTGGTGATGAAGTCATAGTCACTAATCAAGATCATGAGGCTAACGTTGGTGCATGGAGAAGGCTTGCTGAACACGGAATGATTATAAAAGAATGGCAAATCAATGCTGACACTGCCGAACTTGAAATTGATGATTTAAAAGCCCTATTATCAGACAAAACTAGAATTGTAGCGGTTACTCATTGCTCAAACATTGTTGGTTCAATAAATAACCTTAAATCCATTGCAAAACTGGTTCATGAGTATGACGCGTATATTGTTGGAGATGGTGTTTCATACGCACCTCATGGATTTCCAGACGTAAAGGACTTAGATGTCGATTTCTACGCATTTAGCCTCTATAAGACCTACGGCCCTCACTTAGGCCTTCTTTACGGGAAAAAAGCAATTCTGGACAAACTACCGAATCAAAATCATGAATTTTTAGAGGGAGATGTCCCCTACACTCTTAATCCAGGTGGACCTAACCATGAAGAGTTGTCTTGCTTAGTAGGAGTTTATGAGTACTTTAATAATTTGTTTCAGCACCACTTTCCTGGAGAAGACGGCTCTGTTCGCGAAAAAATTGAAAAAGTTAATGAATTGATTAATAAGCATGAACAGGAAATAGCAAACCCACTTCTTGAATACATAAAGTCTCGAGATGACATTAAACTTATCGGAAAAAACAAAATAGAGAATAAAAATAGAGCACCAACGATTGCCTTTACTATGGACAATAAGTCATCAAGGGAGCTCAGTAGTGATCTTGTTAAACATGGTATTGCAACAAGGAATGACAACTTCTATGCTTGGCGATGCTTAATGGCTTTAGGAATAGATGTTGATGATGGCGTTGTAAGAACAAGCATGGTCCACTACAATACTCATGAAGATGTAAATAATCTAATCGAAGCCCTAAAGAAGATTTAAAGAGGTTAATTCAAGGTTTATTATTGTCAAAGTTTTTTATACAAAGTAGGAAACATTTTTCCAGATAAATCGTCACCATTTTGGTAGCCATTTGCCTCCATCATTGCCCTTTCTTCTTGAGCCCAATCACCTCGATACTCAACCCTAGAGCCTTCTTTAGCCATTCTTAGGGTGTATCTATGAATATCACTCTTTGGTCTCACCTGGTTTAAACTTCCGTGCAAGGTGCGAATATCAAAAAAGATACAATCTCCAAGCTCAAGATCCCACTCTAGGAATTCATAGTTGTCTTTATTTTTAAGTATATCTGGCGTTATATCATATGTCTTTCCATTCACATCACCGGCCTCACCGTCAACTGGATGTCCTTCCTGAAATCGTGTTCTTATATAAAGCTTATTCCAGAGATGAGAGCCTTTAATCCAGGCTATTCCCTCTTCTTTTGAGACAGTCTCGAGTGGTAACCAGAGAACACACATAGTTCCTTCAAAATCAAAGTATGAGATGTCATGATGAAAAGGAGCGCCTGATTTCGACCCTGCCTCTCTATAAAACCAGTTATCCATGACTAAATTAATTTTTTTAGCCTCTAAAAGCTCTGAGGCAATTTGAGCTGTAGGTGAATTAAAAACAAAGTCTTTAAAGTCTTTATAAAGATCCCATGTCCAAAAGTCTTCGAAGTAACCGGGTGCATCTTTATCCTTTGTATGTCTTGCAAACCGTGGACTAGGGTTATTTATATCCTCATTAATGCCATTTTTAAGCTTTTCAATCCATTGCTTTTCAAACTTGCCTTTTATTAAAACGGCACCATCTCTATTAAATTGATTAATTTCAGATTGAGAAAGCATTTCAAGTTATTTGGAAAAATAAGATAAATAACGATTGACTAAGTCAGCCGTTAAAACCTAATGGTTAGATTAAAAATTAATCAGATAGCGCAGGCCATATCTTGGCCACAACACATAGGTGATTTAATTTTTCCGTGATCATTTGGACATTTTGAGATTTGGACTTCAGTGCCATCATCCAGTGTAAGTATGTCGTCTACTAGAGGCTCGTCACATTTAGCGCATGCTGCATTAACAGCCATTCCGCAATTATCACATTCGTATGTTGCCATAATATTCTCCGATTAAATTAAGCATTATATTAACAGAATTAAATCACCGAATGCCTTAAAAGTAAGTACAATTTTTGAATAAATTACAATACGTGTATGATATAAATATATATATGAAAAAACTAATACTAATTTCACTTTTAACTTTTGGATTTATAAGTTTGTCCTTTGCGGGAGGTGATGATAGAGATCAAGAATTGCCATTAAATTCACTTAATACATTGACTGAGGAAGGCGCTTCATTATTACCAGAATCCAATCAAAATAAACAAGCTTCAGAGACTAATACTGCTGATTTAGAACAACTCCTTTCAGAAATTGAAAAAGACCTCAATGAGTCAACAGAGCTTAATCAGAAACTACAGGATAAGGGCTATATTGAAATTTTCAAAGAAAACTATATAGATTCATATTCAGGGCGCTTTATATTGCTCGGAGTTTTCGTCCTTTTACTGTTTTTTATACTTATCTTCAGTATGTTTTTTTCAAGGAAGTGAGTTATCAATTAAAAATAGTACTAAATCTTATAAATAATATATTTAGTTAAATTATTGCCATATGAAAAACTAATAAACCACACTAATCTAGTGGTTGCTTGGAATCAAAAAAAGGTATACAATCGAATTGCTCAAGGGGTAAATAAACCGATTAAGTGTTCAGCTCTTTAACTAGTGTTTTAGATGTTTTGCTAATTTCATAATCCGTTTTTCAGTTGGAGTAATCAGTTGACTTCATCCCGTGTGCTTTTTTATTTTGATGTATTTATTTAAGGAGATTACTTATGATTAGAAATAAATTGATACTTATGATGGTAGCAACAGTACTCGTTTTTAGTGGTTCGAGTTCAATTGCTGCAGATGAAAAAGTCATCAAGTGGAAACTGGCGATGACATGGCCTGCTGGCTTACCACCTTTCGCATGGACTGTTACACGTTTTGCTGACAATGTAGAGGCGATGAGTGGTGGTCGAATGACAATTCGTGTTGATGATAAAAATAAACACAAAGCTGCCTTGGGCATACTTGATATGGTCGAAGCTGGTCAATATGAAATGGGCCATTCAGCATCTTATTACTGGAAAGGTAAAGACATTAATACTATGCCATTCACAACAATGCCTTTCGGTATGACAACTTCTGAGCAAGACGCTTGGTATTACTATGGTGGTGGTGAAGCACTCGCAAAAGAAGTGTTTGACAAACATGGAGTTAACCAGTATCAAGGTGGTAGTACAGGTAATCAGATGGGTGGATGGTTCCGTAAAGAAATCAATTCTGTTGACGACCTTAAAGGTCTGAAGATGCGAATTCCTGGTTTTGCCGGAGAAGTTTTGGCTGAACTTGGTGTTGCGGTAACTAACCTGCCTGCGGGTGAGTTATATACAGCACTAGAGCGTGGAACGATTGATGCGCTTGAGTGGGTTGGTCCAGGTATGGATATTAATATGGGCTTTCATAAGGTTGCACCATATTACTACACTGGTTGGCACGAGCCTGCAACAGACTTACAATTCTTAATCAACCAAGATGCTTGGAATGAGTTACCGGCTGATTTACAGGCTATTGTCGAGATAGCTATGGTTGATTCCAAGGCGCGTATGTATTGGGAAAACTTTGCCATGAGTGCCGAAGCTTGGTCTAAGATGGGCGTGGATTACCCTAACATTAAAGTTAAGTCATTCCCTCCAGAAGTAATTGCTGAGATGAAGGCTGTTAATGCTCGACTTATCGCTGAAACTTCTGCAAGAGATCCTATGTTCAAAAAGATTATGGACTCTCAAGCGGAATTTATGGCGAAGGCTCGAGAATGGACAAAGATGTCAGATTATTTGTACTTGAAAGACAATATCGAATAATTTAAATCTTATGTGTTTTATAATGCCCGCTATAGACGCGGGCATTTTTTTTACTTTTAAAGGTTATTTCTGTGCAATGGATTGAATCATTTTGCGATAAATTTTCTAAATACTTAGGTATCGTTATTGCGTTTTTGCTCATCATAATGATGATCAATGTTGCTTTCGATGCCTTGAATCGTTACCTAATGAACTCTAACTCTGTCGCCTTACAGGAGATGGAGTGGCACCTATTCTCGGTAATTATATTGTTGGGATTATCTTATACACTGAATCAAGAGGGTCACGTACGTGTTGATATTTTGTATACAAATTTTAGTGCAAAAAAGAAAGCCATCATCAATATGGTTGGTGTCATTACATTTGTTCTACCACTTAGCCTATTAGTAGCATTCGGCTCACTTGGCTTTGTTGCAGAGGCCTACAATTTTATGGAGCAGAGTGGAGATCCAGGCGGACTGCACTATCGTTTTATTATCAAAGGTTTAATTCCAACAGCGTTTTTTATTTTAATATTCATGTCAATTGGTTATTTTGCGCGTAACTATAACCTCTTAAAACGACTCAACTCAAGTTCAGACTCATGATAGGTTTAACAATGTTTTTTACAGAAGAAACAGAACCAAAACTTACAAATTGTCCTCGTTGTGAATCGACCAATACATTCCTGTCAGCATTTAGCGATAAGAGCTACTGTGTTAACTGTCGCAAACTTTATGACAAGATAGATGGAGCTATAATAAGAAAACAGTTGAAGACACTTTTGAAAGATAAATATGTTGAACTTCAAGAATTTGAAATAATTTTTAGTGAATATCAGGATCTTTTTTATAAAAAGTCCAGTGGACTGTTTAATCCATCTCACGCAGATATCAAAAGAGGAAAGTTAATCCAACTAACGTAAGCATATCTGTGCTTGGAAGAAGCAAAATCAGAAAGCGCCGAGTCATTATATTGGCTATAAAAACATATCAGGTATCAAACTTTCCTACTGTTTTTCGCAACTCT
>ENA-UOYH01000378-UOYH01000378.1-marine-metagenome-genome-assembly--contig:-NODE-378-length-16745-cov-2.127730_pt1 | contig 16745 bp, 18 predicted proteins | sample MGYA00238175_ERZ767261 | MGnify/ENA primary metagenome ERZ767261 (study PRJEB28946, sample SAMN06267185) | marine metagenome | isolation source: Columbia River Estuary | place: USA:Columbia River Estuary...
GCAAACACGGGCGCATGATCCGACGGCTTTTCCCATCCACGCGCATCACGCAAGACACGCGACGAATGCGCAGCAGAAGCGATATCACCCGTTGCCCAAACATGATCCAAACGTCGGCCTTTGTTAGCCGCGTCCCAATCCTTGGCGCGGTACGACCACCAGCTATAAAGCTTGCCCTCAGAGATATCCGCACGCGTGACATCGTGCCAATCACCCGCCTTCATGACGTCGTCCAGATGTTCTACCTCAATCGGAGTGTGGCTGACAATCTTAAGCAGCTTTTTGTGATCCCAAACATCGTGAGGTAACGGCGCAATGTTCAAATCGCCCACAAGAATGGATTTTTGGGGGGCTTCAGCACGAAACCAGTCGCGCATTCCGGTCAGGTAGTCGAGTTTCTGGCCAAACTTTTCGTTGACTTCCCGGTCAGCCACATCGCCGCCTGCGGGTACATAAAAATTGTGGACGGTTACGCCGTTTTCCAGCTGTCCAGCGATATGGCGGGCATGCCCGAGGGCGGCAAAATCAGCATTTCTAGCGATGTTAATTTGTCGGGTGCTGATATCGACAAAGCGTTAATCGAAATGAGCGAGACAAAATTTGTAGGTATCTGGGTGAACGACACGGGTTCTGGTATGAAGCCAGAGGTTGCTGAAAAGATAAGAGAACCTTTTTACACTTCAAAGCCGATTGGCATCGGGAATGGGCTTGGGCTTAGCATGGTTGATCGTTTTGTACATGAGTCATCAGGTCATCTGATTATTGAGACAGAATTTGGCAAAGGTACTTCCGTAGGGCTGTTTTTCCCTCAGGTCTATGCCGAAGTGCCTGCCTCGCCAACAAAGGAAGAGGCGCCAAATAGAGACCCTGTAGGCGCCATTAAAGTGCTAATCATAGATGATTCACCCAGGTTGCTTTCCCTCGTGGGTCGGATGCTGAGATCGAGGGGGTACCAAGTTTTGGGCGCGGAGGACGGCCCTTCAGCCTTGCAAGTGGCTTCCGAAGAACCCGAGCTCGCTCTAATTATTAGCGATATTATGCTGTCAGGATCAATGAGCGGTTGGGATATATTCCGCGCTCTCAGCGAATCCCGAGAAAATTTGAAGTTTCTAATGATGACTGGTTATTCAGCAGAAGAGCAAGATGGACTTGAGGTTCCCATTTTGCATAAACCTTTTAAGCAAGAAGAGCTCTTGGCTCAGGTTGATAACCTTTTATCTTGAGCAAGGGTGAGGGGTTGTAGTTGGCACAGCCATGCTAGTTGGGACCCCTTGGCCGATTAGTGATCAAAAGTAACAGTTCAACCCGTGGCAATGAGTTGGTCCAGCGTCTCTAGAAGCTGATCACGCGACACGGGTTTGGCCAAAAAGTCGTTCATGCCTGCTTCAGTACACTGCTCCCTGATCTCCGGTTGCACATGCGCTGTCAGGGCAATAACCAGAGTATCCTGATTTTCTCCTGCGCTGCTGCGTAAACGCCGGGTTGCTTCTAATCCGTCCATCTCTGGCATGGATATGTCCATCAAGATGGCGTCATATGGCGTTGTCTCTGCCAGCTTTAACGCTTCAACGCCATTGGAGGCGCTGTCAACGGTGTGGCCTGCTATTTCCAAGTATGCTTGAAGAATATAGCTATTGGTCTCGGAGTCTTCGGCTAACAGAACGCGATAGGCTTTATCAGGAATCGACTCACTGGCAGGGACGGCTGCACTAGGTGCTGCGCCACCGGATGGAGATTCGATAGAATCGCGGCTATCAAAGTCGAGGTCAAACCAGAATGAGGTGCCTTTACCCTGACTGCTCTGGTAGTCGATCTCTCCACCCATGGCCTGCGCTAGGTGTCGGCAGATTGCCAAGCCGAGACCGGAGCCCTGGTGTTTGCGGCCAAGGCTTGAATCAATTTGGGTAAACGCCTCGAACAGATCATCGCTTCTGTCTTTTGGAATGCCGATTCCCGTGTCCGTTACGGTGAATCGATAAGTGCTACCTCGTCCGAGTTTTTCTAGCGTTGCGGTAATGGTGCCTTGTTCAGTAAATTTAAGCGCGTTGCCCACAAGATTGTAAAGAATTTGGTGAACTTTGCCCGCGTCACCATAAAGCCAACGTGCGACATCGGGGCCTATGTTTACTTCGAGGTGCAAGCCGGCTTCCTTGGCGTTGTGCTCGAATACGATAGCCACTTCTTCTAACAGGCTGGTCGAATTAAACCAGGCGGGCTCTATCTCAAGCGCCCCGGCTCTCATGCGCTCTATATCAAGCACATCATCAATCACATGTCGCAGCCATTTGCCGGAAGTTTTGGATATGTTGATATATTTGAGCTGCTGCTCGGTCAGCTCTGTGTTCTGAAGAAGCTCAATGGAACCGAGCGTTGCGTTCAGCGGCGTACGAATCTCGTGACTCATATTCGCTAAGAAAGCGGTTTTTGAGGCTTCCGCTTGCTTCATCTTCTCGTACTGTTCCTGCTGTTTCGCTTCGGCTTCAGCCTGTTGCAATTTGACATGATTAAGTGCACCGATTATCGGATACGTAAAAAGCGCTAGTGCCGCGAACTGCACTGTCACGTCCGAAAAGGTTATCACTAACTCGAGCCGCAGGGGGAGTTCCAGAAACCAAAAGTAAGATAATCCGACCAAGGTGGCGGTCACAATATTCAGGATCGCATAGCGCGCGCCGAAAAAAAGCCAGCAAAAAGTGGTTGCAATCAGAAAACCGCCACTGCCAAGCCCCCACATGTAAAAGGTAAACAGGTTGCCCAGGGCGACGGTGTTGAATATCATAATGACAACCGTGGCCTTGATTGCGAAGGAAAAAGCACCGAAGTATGTTATCGCCATAATGGGAATAAATGCCAAGTGCAATGCGTAAATAGGTTCCCATCCGGAGATGAAAAACCTGGAAGCACTCCATATGCAAATTGGACTTGCAGCGATCAATAGCAAATATAGAAGCCTATTGACATATAATTCGTAGGGTTTCAAAAAACTTCCGTCGAAGAAAAAGTGATAAGTGTTCTTTAAAAGTGTCGTTAAAAAATCAGCAGTATAATATACAGACGCGCATGGTATATTTTTTATTCACATATATATGTGAACTGGGTCACAATAAATAGCCGTCTCGGCCAACCCGCTGTTTTTTGCCAATCTAATTTGTAAGGCTTTGCGCGGATCATCCTTTGGTGCCGATCACGTATTAGATTGTCTACAACGGTGACGCGCCTCGTGAAACCTTCTTTCAAACGCTTACAGGGCTGGAGACTACTTGGCTCGCTACGCAAAAAATGTCGCTTATTCCCCCAAAGGTTGCTTAAGCTGGTGGCCGATATTCTGGCGATGCAGGCCTGTTCCTCCGTCTGTCATTTTTCTACATCAACTCTGTTTAATGCGACGAGAGCAGTGGCTGTTTTTGTCCGTATGATGTCTACCAGTGAAAATCCACATATGTCGGACATCGACTCACAGAAAACGAAAATCGAACCATGCTTGGCTTACTGGTGAAGAGCTATAACAATGGGTTTAAAATCTAAGTGGTATGGAGTTTTAAATGTCGTTAACGTTAGCAAGTCTGGATGCGATCAATTCAGATTGGGTTGAGCAATGTATGTGGAAGTGTCTTGCTCCCGAGGATCGTGGTGTAGAAGGTTACACCTTTCAGCAAATTGGCGAAGGTATTGGGCAGCTTGGATCGTTCGGTATTCTCGAAGTCGAAACGCAAGCGGGAACCAAACGCTCGTTTTTTCTTAAAATCCAAGCGGCAACAAAAGATTTTCATCAATTATGTCTCGACTACCAGTACTACGCGCGAGAAGTTAACTTCTATCAGCATTCTGCCAGAACGGTGGCCTGCCGAACCGCCCATCCATACTACGTGGAGTTCAATCACGAGCGCTCAGAAGTCCTGCTGGTGCTCGAATACATGGCCAATTGGCATACGCCGGACCAGATCACGGGTGCCAGTCGCCATCAAATTGAAATGGCGATTGAGGCCTTAATCCCAATCAATACGCAATATTGGAACAGAACGCAGGAGTTGTCGTGGCTCCCAGATTCCAAAGCGCCATTTATGCTCCAATTAGTTGATGATATGGTTGCGAACCATCAGGTTTTTCTAGAGCGGTTTGGGCACCTCTTAAGTGAATCGCAGCGACAGAAGCTTGCGCAAATTATCGCTTATTATCCCCGCTTCGCTGAGATTTTTACGCAAGGCACTCAAACGCTGACGCACTGGGATTTTCGTGTTGAGAATATTTTTTACTCGTCTGATGAGTCAGAGGTCGCTGTGATTGATTGGCAACTCTCGCTTGCTCACAAGCCCGGTTGGGATCTTGCCTATTTGCTAACGACAAATATTGATATCAAACTACGTCGAGAAATATTTGAGTCATCGGTAGCGCAATACCAGCGAGGGTTGTTAGCGGCGGGAATTGAATACAGCGAAGAGAAACTGATGAAAAATATGTGCCAATCGATGTGCGCAATGACTTGTTTTTCTGTGATTGGTGGCGGTAACTGCGACTGGGAAAATGAACGCAGTGTCTTGTTGTTTAGGAAAATCACTGAGCGATTGTTTGCGGCAATTGATGATTATGATGCTGTCAAAGCATTGGTCTAATATGGCATAAAATTGTTTCTTTCGTCGTCGATGTGACTTGGGCTAAGCCGGATTGGTGTATGGTTGTTACGGCTTTTAAACAAACGAAAAAAATCACTAACAAATATTATTCGCCTTATTTTCGAATTTAATAAGAAGCGCTACTATCGATCGATCACGAGCATCAAGGCGAACAATGTTCGACCGCAGCGTGCTGATGATCTATCGCGTGGCTCTGGTTCAGAAAACATCGCGGGACCCTAGCTGAAATACGTGTGTCTGATTGATCTTCTCTGCCTCAATGCTGAAAGCGCAAAAGCAACATAAACTGAAATCTTAGGAGAGTATTGTTATGCCAAATAATTCAGATGCGATATCTGCTCATGAGCATGCCACTTGGCAGAGTGCCGCGGAGACTTACGCCGAGAATATGAGTCCGTTTACTGCATTTTCCGGCCAAATCCCACTGTTGATAGAAGTGGGTGACATCTCTGCGAAAGATACGGTTCTAGAGCTCGGTTGTGGTCCGGGTGATGTCTCAAACCAGCTGGCTAAGTTTGCTGATCGAGTGGTAGGAATCGATTTTTCTGAAAAAATGATCAATATTGCGAAGTCAAGATTTGCTGATATTGAGTTTCAAACGGCGGATGCAGAGCAACAACCTTTCTCAGATAATTCCTTCGACGTGGTTGTTAGTAACTATACAGCACATCATTTTGCGCAACCTCAACGAGTATTTGAGGAGGCAAGGCGTGTTTTGAAACCTAATGGGCGACTGGTTGTTGTAATGCCCATACAGCGAGAGCAAGTGAGTTTCGCGAGCGTAATGTCGGCCATTTTTGAAGAAATATCACCAGACCAGGCACCCGGAGGTCCGCTAATGGACGCAGAGAGTCCAGAGGTTCTCATCAATGTGTTAACCAGTGCCGGTTTCAAGAATGTTTCCGGCAGAAAGCAAGAAAAGCCACTGACGTTACCGACGATTGATCCGGTGCTCGCCGTTGGCTGGGATTTTATGGCACTTCACGATAGGCCGCAGGATCTCCAAGACCGTATAAGAAAGCGCACAAGAGAGAATGCGCAAGAGTATCAACAGCCCGATGGTGGTTATCTTTTTCCGGATAAAGTGTTGGTTGGTGTAGGCACGGCATAACTGATCAGCAAGAAAATCTACTTGTTAGCAGCACAGCAAGGCTTTGGTGTTAAGGCGCCTCATTGTCACTTTTGACGGAAATCTAATTATCATTTCCACGCTGAGCTTAACTATCTCGTTAGTCTTAAGATTTGTACGGAAATACTGTCAGTTTACAGGACGAGAAGATTGATCGGTTTTGATCTTGAATAAAGTTTCCGTGATCATGCCGTAGCCTTCGGTGGATTTTGCCGAGGTCGACAGAGAAGGAATAGTGGATAACAAATGTTGCGCGATATTGTCCGCCTCAATGTTTTCGTATTTGGTCCAATATTTACCTTCGCCTATCCAGAAATATTGTTGTTCGCTATCAAAGCACCAGCAACACACAAAGTCATTATTGGCAGGATTGAATTCACAGTAAATTCCGTCTCTGAAAAAGAAGTCTGAGTATTCATCGGGGACCGGGCAGTTATTTATAATGCGGCTCGCCAAAATTTTCACTTCTGGATGGTAGTCGTAGTTTGACAATGGTTAGAGTCTCGATGAGTGAGAAAATTTCGTTCTTTTACTTGCGCTATTCTTCTTCAGCTTCTTCAGCTTCTTCATCTTCCGATCTTAGGAAAGAGAGAGGTACGATGGGGTTCTCCAGCTTCAAGCTATCGCTAATTTCAGCCGCTGTTGAATCCGCCAAGCTAATAACTTCATTCTTAGCAAGCATCGCGGATTGATATTTTGACCCGAGTTCAAAATAAAAGTTTGTGTACTTTTGCGGCAGGTAGACCGTTACCGTCCCGCCAATCGTCTTTACGTCTTTGTACGCGCTAGAAAACGTTGCAGGCGGGCGACCCTGACTGCCTTTTTCCTGCCATTCAGAAATACTCTCTGCCCCTTCGATAAATGTTTTATCGATGAAAGCGGTCAGTCGGGCGCCGAGGACAGCTTTGAGTTTCCTCAGTTCTCTTGGTTGAGTATTCATCTTAGGAACTTCGCTATAAAATTCCTTGGCTTTTTTTCTCTCTTTGGAGGTTTTTAGTCCTTTGAATAAACCCATTGTTGACTCCTCCGAGCCGATGTACGTATGCCAATTTATGCTTAGCAGTGAAAACTAGCGCTTTAATTTAAGGTTAATTTGGTTTTCAATTTCCCGGCAGTTTCACTAAGAATTTGGCTCACCCTAGATTCGGATATTTCAAGTATCGCAGCTATTTCTTTCAGATTCATTTCCTCTGTGTAGTAGAGGGAGATAATCAGTTTTGTTCTCTCTGGCAGATTTTCGATATGTTTCTGAAGCTCTATCAAAAGTGCCGATTGGTCATATATATGGGCAGGATCGGATGTTGTATCTTCTTCCTCTGAGTGCGAGGCAGGTTGAGCTTCGACACTAATAGTCTCACTGCCCGAAGCAATTAAGCGCTCCTTCTCGAAGGTCGCCATATCTTTACCAAGATAACTGGCCATTTCTCTGTTAGTCGGGGTTCTGTTTAGGCTGTTAGAGAGATGATCAAAAGTTGAGGCTTGCTGACGCTTTAGCGATACCGTTGTTCGGGTGGCATACGAAAGTCGTCTGACTTCGTCTAACATGGCGCCCTTGATTCTAGTCTTGGCGTAAAGGTCAAAGGCGACCTCTTTACCGGCGTCATAAGATTTTTGAGCTTGCATCAGGCCTTCTAAACCCGACTGAATGAGGTCATCTACCTCTACGGAATTGGGAAGTCTGGTTTTCAGGTAGAGCGCGGTCCTTTTGACGAGAGAGTAATGCTCTGGCAAGAGTTTGTTGCCGCTCTCGGTCGCTCTAAATGGCAGGCTGGATTTCATCACTATTAGCCACTATGAATGTGTTCAAATTTATCAACAGCTTAACAAGTTTATTAGATGTCATAAATAGTTAATTTAGCGTCAGAGACTGGGCTAATTGTCCTGCAATAAGCCTGATGTCGTGCCACGCCAGACTCTCTGGGTACTGTTTAGCGAGAGGGGATCGTGATCTGACAGAGGTTAATACTTTGGGATCTCTTCGAATAGATCCAACATACTGTGTCGGCTCGGATAGAAAACTCATACACAGGCCATTCATTTTGCTGAATAACTGTTTTCCTTCACTTTGATCGTCAACTTTGTTTGGTACGAGGAAAGTGGAACCTAGTCCTGTTTTGGACTGTTGTATTTTTAAGACACCATAGGCATCGGCAATGGAGGATGGTTCATCTAAAAAGATGATTAATTTGCTATCGCAGTTAGACAGCAATTGCATATTTTGCTCTGAGATACCTGCAGCGGTGTCCAAGAGGACTATTTGCTTAGGTGAGGCCTTCAGTAAATTAATTAAATCCGTTAGCGTTGTGGTGGATAAATTGGTGAGCCCTTCTTTTCCAGAGGCGCCAGGAATTAGACCAACACCTCCGTAACAATTGTGTTCAATTTCATCTAGTGTCAAATTGCCAGAAATTAAATCTGATATTGTGTAAGTAGGCTTTACGCCCAGCATGAGTTGCGCATTTGCTAAACCAAGATCTGCGTCGAGCACCAAGGTGCTCAGGCCACTTTTTTGTAAGGCGATAGCTAAATTTATGGTCATTGTGGTCTTACCTACACCACCTTTACCGCTTGCAATACCTATAAGATGCGCCATTGTTTAGCCTTTTAGATTTTATGACCTGTGGAAGTACCCGTGATCTTTACGTTCAGATTAGTCATTTCCAAGAGTTTGCTTGGAAGGTCTTCGCAGAGATCTAGCCGGGTTAAAACGACAGAATTCAAGAGATTATAGTCTATGTTCGGTTCCCGAGATAAGTAATCAATATCAGAATCGGCAGCGATGCAGAGATGGCGAGTCAAGTTGCAGTCTACATCTTCGAAATTTGGTTGCGTGATATGGTTCACAGTGTTCGCTTCTATTAACACAAGGTCAAAAATATTAGCCATTTTAGGGAGTATTTCGGCCAATTGTTCCAATCCTATCGCCATAAGAGGGATATTATTGCGCTCCGAGAAGCTGGCCAAGGAATAGTCTAACTCAAGACCTTCTAGGGAAGCGCTGATGATAAGCGGTTTTGCCTCATTATTTTCTAGTTTAGCGAGCGCGATTCTTTTAATTATTTGACTTTTGCCAGACCCGGGTGTGCCCAAGAATATGTGGGAATTTTGCCAATGACTATTGAGTTCAATTGCTTGCAAGTTAAAGCCTGCGTCATTGACTTTTGCATCTAAAGAGTCGAGCGAAATAGGCTGATGCTCTGTTTGTACCTTGATTTGCATGGTTTCCATAGAAGCTTTGAGTGTTTTGATCTCACTATTCATCCTTGCCAAAACTTTCCATGGATCTTTGGCTGAATTGGGTTCTTCGGTGACACGAGCGTTATTCAATTGTTTTTTAAACCCGGGTTCGGTTGTTTCTGGGTGAGTTACTTCGTCGTCCTTCTGCTCTTCAACGCCAATGATGACCTCAGTTTTATTACCCACTTTTTCGGTCGAGATAATGAGCGCATCATCCCCATGGATGCTCCTTATTTTCTCCAGGGCTAGTTTTGAATCAGCTTCTAGGTAGCGTTTAAGTTCCATTTTTTATTCCTCAGAGGTCTCGTTTAGCTCAATAGTTTGGACGATCCTAATTGATTGATCGTCAGGTATTTCTCGATATGAGAGTACCGATAGTTCTTGCTTAGCCCGCTTCAATAATCTGGCTAACCAGCTACGAATCGTGGGAGAAACAACTAAAACCGGATATTTTTCTTCTTTCTCCATCTCTTCTACTACGTCAGAAATTGAACTGAAAAAGCTTTGAGAGAGATTAGGCTCAAGTGCAACATCCTCAATGGATTGCGCATTTGAAATGAGGTCATTTAATAATTGCTCTAGGCTAGGTTCTAGCGTCATAACCTCGAGCGCATTGTCTGGTTCATTTATCTCGTGAATGATCAATCTTCCGAGTTTGATCCTGACTAATGCCGTAAGTTTTTCAGCATCCTTCGAAAAGCTCGCACCTTCGGAAAGTGTTTCGAGAATGGTACGCATGTCTTTTAGAGGGACACCCTCAGCTAAGAGGTTTTGTAGTATTTTGACTAACGTGCTGAGGGTTAATTGATCAGGAATGAAATCTTCAAGTAATTTGGGTGAGTTTTCGGCGATTCTATCGATAAGCTGCTGAGCGATATCGAAGGTCATTAACTCGTCGGCATTAGACCTCAGGATGGAATTCATATGCGTCGCAATCACCGAAGCGGCATCCACCACCGTATAGCCCAGCGCCTGCGCGTATTCCTTTTCTTCTGTTTTTATCCAAACAGCATCCAGCCCAAATGCTGGATCTTTAGTTGCTATGCCATCAATTTCTTCGTAAACACTGCCCGGGTTGATCGCCAGATCACGACCAATTTCTATCATGCCGCTGCCCCTGCTAGTGCCATTTAGGACGATACGATATTGCGTTGGCGGATTGTCTAGATTGTCTCTGATCCTCACGGTAGGGAGTAGGAACCCGAGATCAGATGACATTTTTTTCCGAATGCCTTTTGCCCGCTGTAGCAGGCTGCTGTTGTGTTCAGAATCAATTAATGAAATGAGACCGTAACCTAATTCGATGCTGATAACGTCAACTTGTCCTGCATCATCCCAATCGAGCTCTAGTGGCTCGCTGGGTGATGTTGGATCATCCGCTATATTTGATGTTTCTGCAGTGTTATCAACCTTTTCAAGGTTTTTCCTGAGTAAGTAGGCGGCTCCCAACGACAATATGCCTAATGTTAGGAATACTGCGTTAGGCATGCCGGGTATCAACCCTAGAATGGTCAGAGTGCCGCCGGCTATTGTGAATGCGACAGGATTGCCAAGTTGTCTGGTCGCTTGCTGTGGCGCGGATTCTGAAGTCGATACCCTTGATACGACCAGTGCCGTCGCTAAGGATAAAATAAGAGCAGGTAACTGTGCGACTAGGCCATCGCCGATCGTTAATAACATATAGGCTCTGGAGGCTTCTCCGAAGCTTAGGTCGTGTTGCAGCATGCCTATCGCTAATCCGCCGACTAAGTTAATCATCAGAATCAATAGGCCGGCGACAGCATCTCCTCTGACGAATTTGGATGCGCCATCCATGGAACCATAGAAATCTGATTCTTGAGAGACTTGCGCTCTCCGGTCTCTGGCTGTGTCTTGGTCGATTACGCCGGCATTGAGGTCAGCATCAATGGCCATTTGTTTGCCGGGTAAAGCATCGAGCGTGAAACGCGCGATGACTTCAGAGACTCTACCGGCACCCTTGGTAATCACGATAAAGTTGATGATCATCAAAATTGCAAAGACGATAAAACCGACGGCGTAGTTGCCCCCAATCACAAATTGACCAAATGCCTCGATAACCTTTCCCGCAGCTGCTCCCCCTTGATGACCTTCAAGCAGAACCACCCTGGTTGAGGCAACGTTGAGTCCTAGACGCATGATCGTTGCGAAAAGTATGACGATGGGGAAAGAAGAAAAATCAAGGGGGCTTGCCGTGTTTATGGCCACCATGATGATGAGCAGTGCTAGGATAATGTTGATAGAAAAGAATATATCCAGCATGACGGCTGGCATCGGTAGGATGAGTAACGCCAGAATAATCATGACAACAGCAGGTACTGCCAGAGAACTCCACGGGAAATTTCCAGCAAATTGTCGAATATTCGTCAATTTATCCCAAGTGAGTTCCATAAAATCCCTTCCAATGTCGTTTTCTGCCAGAATTAAGACAGATTGAGTGCTAGTCGGGGGTTTAATGCAGGAACCATGCCCACATTAAAGAAAATTGCGCTGCAACCGATTAAATCTCTGTGACAAGACGAATTTAGGGTGTTTGTATGTTCAGGATTTTCTTTTTTGCCTCATTAACGATGTTATTGGCGGGTTGTGTGACAAATCATTATGTCCCTGGCTTGAACAAGACCCGCGCAGAGGCGATCACTGGCATTGGTTATGCCGTTATTTCTGCTCAATCCGGCCAATCCGAAGAAGAGAAACGGTTGATGGCGGCAAAAGCCTCAAAGTTAGAAGCTTACAAGTCGCTTGTGGAGCAAATTTACGGTCAGTACATTGAAGTGAACGGTTTGATGTCATCATCGAAAGTTGTAGAAGAGTCTCTTAGGTCAAAAGTAGAAGGCGTGATCTATGGCGCTGAGTTAGTGAGCGTTCGACCAATTGGCGGACATAGCTACGAGACGACGTTGAGAATTGGTGGTGACGCAGTCGCTGATCTGGTGGCCGAAAGTGAGGGGGAATCGCAAATGGCCTCCGCCGGCGGTGACTAGCGTAAGCATTTAGAATGGAGTTTATGAGTGGCTGAGTAAACTTTCAGCTGCTTTGTGGGAGCGAAAACATGATGAATCGTCTAGGTGCTTGTAAGAAAGGCCCTATTATCTTGTGTTTATCACTTCTGTGTAGCTTGCATAGTTCGTTTGCTATTGCCGAAACAGAATTTGCGTTAAAAGACTTTAAGGATGCTATTTTTAGACTAGCCATCGGGGAAAGTGCCCATATACGATCGATGGGTTTGATGTCTAATTCAAAGATAATTGCAGATTCAACGATCTATCAGACTGACCTAGCGCTAGATAAGTTGGAGTTTGACGTGTCAGGCGGACAAGCTGGTATGAGCGCCGACCTTGTCGCCAAAATTGACAAGGATAGGTATTCCCCAGCATCAGCTTCTCCTCTTTGTACCCAGCAAGTGAGTGATCAGCCCTTCAGGCTGGATTTTAGTGAGATATTACTTCTTCCCTCCAATCCCTCTGCGGCCACGATCAATGTCGGCAGATTATCGGGTTGGGCAGTGCGAGCGTTAATCTTTGATGAGTCAGGTTTATTGCTCGCGAGTGATCAAAGCAATCGGTCGATCGGCAACTTATTGGCCGTGCGGGGTTCAAGTCAGGGTGACGAGTTAAAACTTGAGTCCACGGTGAGAATCGAAGAAAAAGCCAAGGCATCAAGGATAAAAGGTTACTTAACCGCAGCGTTTTCCTCCCTGATGCCGGAACCTCATCACGCCATTAACGTCGATGGAGAGCTCAGACTCATGCAGGGGACAAAGGTTTTAGGTACTTGGTCCTGGGAGATGAAGGTACGTTTAGATGAAGTTTTCTCAATTTCTAGGAATAGCAATCTATTAGCTGATAGATTAGAGATGATTGAAGACCTGAAAAGCGAAATTTTGGGGAAATTGAATTGTACTGAAAGAGCACCATACAGCGTTTCTGTTGCTGGTGAAATGCTCACATTGAATGCAGGGAAAGCCGATGGCTTTAGAATAGGTGATCGGTTTTTATTGTTTCCCGGAAATGAAATTTTCAAGAGTCATGGAATCGCCTCTGCGCTGGAAAGCGTCGCCATTGCTGAAATAGTACGATCAAATCGACAAAGTGCATTGCTGCATACGGTTGAAGGGGATGTAAACTTGAGAAGCGGAGTCATCATGAATGCTAAGTCGATACGGTTAATGTTATGAATAGAGTAATCATTTGGGGCATTTCTGTTCTGCTGACAGTTGTCTTCCTGGCCGGTTGCGCATCTAATGCCGTCACGCCTGCGTCGACCGCGAGTGATGTGGCCGTCGATGATCAAGCAGAGCCAGGCCCGGCAAACACCAACCTCACAAAAGTCCTTGAGGGGACGGAGGCTTTTGGCGTGAACGGCGCAGAGAAGAATGAAGAGCTCTCCCGCGCGTTAGAGAGGATGTTGTCTGACCTGAAAAAATCGGTTGATGAATCTGTTTCTACTGGCGATATCAGTCAAATTGATGAGAATGGTTATTATCTGGTCAAGCGGGGGGATAGCTTGTCAAGAATCATAGAACGAGTGATCGCGAAGACGAATATAAATGGAGATTTTCTCAAGCAAGCGTTTGTTGCTGCTAACCCTAAAGCATTCAAGAGGGCTAACCCAAATTGGCTTTATGCGAATTCAAAATTAAGGCTGCCATCAGAGAAAGATTTTAGAAAGTTATAATTCAGAAACGAAAGATACGACCGATCCCTATAAGGATTGGATCCAGTATCCATTGGTCGTTCCTTGATAAGCGCAGACTCTGTCAATCAGCCCATTAGGGTAAACGCCACCTATTCTCAGGGTGGCAGTTCTGTTTATACCTTAAGACTTGAGCCTCCTGAAGCCAGGTCACTAGGGTTGAGAGAAGGACAGTCAGTCAATGGCGTCATTGCTAATAGGGCAGACGGTAATGTTTTTCTCACAGGATCGAAAGCGGCGATTATGTTACCTAGCAATTTCGCTGCAGCCGAAGGGAAAGCGAGTTTTATCGCGACTGCTTTAGTTGGCGGCGCGATGCTGCTTTCTTTGCAGCCAGATAAAGCCCGTAAAGTCGGCACAAGACTTTCGATAGATAGAATACATAGCTTGTTAGGGCGGGCGATACAAAACACCTCGATATCGGGTCTCTTCAGCTTTTCTAAAATCACGAATATGCTGGCGCGAGAGCCAAGGCTAGGCAGTTTGTTTAGCAGCTTTCAAATGTCTTCTTTTGAACCGAACGCACAAACGGCTGAAGCGCTAAAAGCTTCACTCTACCAAAGTGGTTTGTTTCACGAATCCGAAGTTTTGAAACAAAACAAACCCAATTTGAACTTAAAGACTTTCTTGTTGCTTTTGAAAAGAGGGCATAACAATTTCGGCGCTGATCTGAGCCAGCTAAACGCAGCCTTGGATGAATTAGAGTCATTTCAACTTGAATCACTTGGCAATCAATTAAATAGAAACACCGCGCTAAGTTGGCTGATTCCTGTGCTTAATGACTGGCCAATCCTCGCGCATGTAGAATCAAGAGAGGGCAGTGAAGAAGGTTCGGAAGATGATCAGCAGAAGGAATGGAAAGTTGATTTAAGAGTCAGTTTAAGTGATTCGGAACACTTAGACGTTTCTTTAATCGTCTCCGAGAACGACGAGGTCAGATTGAACTGCTGGACAGACGATGCAGATTTTTATCACGAAGCGTTGAATCATTTGGATTGGCTGAAGTCCAGTTTCGGAGAATTGGGGATAAGTTTACACGAGGTCAACCTTTTTCCCGTCTCAAAGAGATCAGAGTCGTCTGCAGAGCAAATAGGGTATGCCAGCGATTTAACAAAAACAAGCAATGGGATTAGCATAGATGTATGAAGGCATGGAGCAAAAAATAGCGGTCGCGCTTTTGTATGACCGAATAAAGGCCCCGACACTTACAGCGAAAGGATCGGGAGATTTTGCAGAGGAAATCGTAAGGAAAGCAGAGCAAGCAAATGTGCCGATTACGGAGGACAAGTTGTTAGCTGCGACGCTCGCTCAGCTCGAGCTGAACGAAGAGATTCCGGAAAGTCTTTTTAGATCGGTGGCGATTGTTCTGGCGTGGGTGTACCGATTGCAAGGAAAAACACCGTGGTGATGTTTGGCTACGATATACGCCCTAATCGGTTATAAATATTGGCTTGGTCGTTACTGCGATTAGTGATGACTTGTATGAGGTTTTTAGTAATTTCTAGTTGTTTCTTCAACAAAAGATCATTTCGAATGTGTTTGTCACGACAGTCAACCAGTTTTGACTGAAACTCGTTTTTGACTTGAAGGTTCTCGTTTGCACCGGAGGATGCTTCTAGATAGCTTGACCAAAGATTGCCCAGCTCCTCCATTAAACTTATTTTTCTTTCTTGAATTGATTCGACGGTATCGAGATCCTTAGATCCCAGAAGCACAAATTCCTCATCCAGAAGCGTTTTTAGCGATTCAATGAGAATAGACAGGGATCGGATGTCAGGGATAGCCGCGTCAGACACGTGTAGGCTTCTAGAGCAATCTTTCGAGTTCTACAAAGCTCTCAGCCATCTTTCGAGAGTCCAGGGGATAGTTTCCTGATTCAATGGCCTGTTTCAGTTGTCGAACTTTAACTTCATCGAAAGCCGCTTTTTCTTCCGCTTGCTTAACTGCTTCACTCAAATCGACATCAACAGCCTGCGACGCTTGTCCTGATCTTTGAACCTGATTTTCACCCTCATCTGCAGCTTCTCTACTTGGCGCAGCGGGTGAGTTTTGTACTTGGCTAGGTCTCCCCGAGCCAACGTTATTTACGTTGTCAACCATATCTTTAACTCCACAAAGGGATTACACTAACTATTAATCGGTCAATGCTCTTCAACCTTTAGGTATTTTTTTCAAAAAGTTTTCGTCACACGTAACCATATGATAAATCTAAGATATTTTCCACTATTTATTTATCTTCTTCTATTGGTGGCGGGTTGTGGCGGTGGTTCGGGCGATGGCAATTCTAGTTCAAACGGGTCTTCAAACGGCAATAACCCACCGCCCGCAAGCGTCAATAATCCACCGTCTTTGACGCTGAGCCAAGCCTACAATGTGGCAGAAAATGCCAGTCTGGTCGGCGAGATAGCATTCTCCGATGCAGACGGCGATGCGGTCAGCTTATCTATCGAGGGCGTCGATAGTGAATCTTTTTATATTGATGCGTCTAATCAACTAAGGTTTATTTTTAGCCCTGATTATGAGGATGCTAAAGATATCGATGGTGATAACTTTTTTGAGATAGAAATAATAGCGTCAGATGGTAAAGACAATGACCGTCAATCGTTATTGGTGGGCATACTTAACCTGCCCGAAAACAAGTTTGATGAACTTGCAATTGAAAATTTGAAAATGGAGTAGTCAGTGACGAGGTTTTTACAATGTTTTTTCGCCATTTTTTTGATGGGATCAAATGTCTTCGCTGAGGATCGCCAAAACATCACTGTGAGCCCAGCCGATACGCTGTCTGCCGATGTAATCAATGATATTAATGATCAATTAAGAGCGCCCCAGAGAAGACTTGAATTACCCGATCTCGTTGGTGAATGGGCAGTCCGTCAGTCCGTCTGCCTTGGAGGGGCTGAGGGCGTCGTAGTAAGCGGGCTTTGTGTTGATGATAGTGTGGCGTTAGAAGGTGCGGTACAACCTTCAGGGACGTATTTTGAAAGGACGGCAAATTGGAGTATCGCGTTTGCGGATGAATCGCAGGCGAGTGT
>ENA-UOYH01000379-UOYH01000379.1-marine-metagenome-genome-assembly--contig:-NODE-379-length-16731-cov-3.284136_pt1 | contig 16731 bp, 17 predicted proteins | sample MGYA00238175_ERZ767261 | MGnify/ENA primary metagenome ERZ767261 (study PRJEB28946, sample SAMN06267185) | marine metagenome | isolation source: Columbia River Estuary | place: USA:Columbia River Estuary...
GTGGGCTGCGCGGGCTGCTTTCAAACATGCGCCCATCGCGCACGTGGAGGCTCACCTGTGCCCAACGTTTTCCTTCGCTGATTTGGGTTAAATGTGGGTCATCAATTAAATGCGTCGCGGTACTGATGCGCAAAATTTCGGGATCATTCAGAGTTTCGGGTGCCAGTTCCGCCGGACCGATTTGCCCGCGCACAATCATGCAGGCAACAGGAAAGGCGATTGAATAGGCAAATTCATCGGCCGTTGTCGGGCGATGGCCGGCCAGGCGGGTTGCGTTGTGGAAGGTTTTTATCTCTACAGAGCTGATCTGTTGATGGGTAATGTGATGCTCGGCCATGAGATCGGCTGCGGCATCTATGCTGGGATGGGCCCAACGACAACAAGGGTAGGGCTTGTAATGGGTGTCGGTCACCAACTTCCAGGTCTCGCCCAAATCTTGCCAATGTGGCCCCTCACAGGTGAGCGCCGGAGCACCGGTGAATCCGTTGAGCGCCAAAAAACCAGCTGTGACTCCGGTCGGAGCACCCCATCAACCCCGTCGCGCACCATAGTCGGATGATCTATACAGCGCATCATCTGGCTGCGTGGACCATGATATTCGCCAATGTCTGCGGCCTCACGAATTTGCATGGGATTACAGCCAATCACCCGCGCCGTCATCGCAGCGACCCCAACCGCAGTCCAGGCCCCCGATGTATGGTAATCGGCGCAGATGTCATGCTGTGTCAGCCCGGCCCGATAGGAGATCTCATAGGCCAATGCCAAATAGGTCGCGAAATCTTGCCCTGTCATACTGCGCTCATCGGCCAGAGCCAAAAGCGCTGGAAAGATCGCAGATCCTGCATGACCTTTGCAAGGTGAGGTGCCATCATGGGCGTCGATGCTGTCGATGGTCATCGCGCCGGCCATCGCAGCGCCGGCGAGGCTTGCTACATGTCCATCAAAAAGGCAGCGCGCGGCAGATGCGGAGGTGGCGCCGAACATCATTCTTGCGGTCTTTGTGCCAATCTTTGCCATCTCAGTTTGCGATCCAATGGCCGCAACCCCGAGGCTGTCGAGCAGCGAACGCCGCAAGACTTTCAGCACATCCTCAGGCAGGGCCTTATAGGATAGGCTGGCGGCAAAGTCTTGCATCAACATATCTATCTCCTAGGAGCGACTGCGGCCCTCGAATCGCGGCAGCATGGCGGAAAAATCTCGTCCGCTACCATCTTCCTGTTCGACAAAGATTTTGTAAAGTTCTGTCGCAGCCGCGCCCATGGGCGTGTCGGCATCCACATCTTGAGCAGCCTGTTGTGACAGGCGTAGATCTTTGAGCATGAGATCGGCGGCAAAGCCGGGTGCGTAGCCATTATCAGCAGGGCTTTGCGGGCCGATGCCGGGGGCTGGACAATAGGCATTCATCGTCCAGCTGTAGCCAGAAGAGGTGCTGACCACGTCAAACATAGCTTGTCGGTCCAGCCCAAGTTTATCGGCCAGAGCAAAGGCTTCACAGGTGCCGATCATGGTGATCCCAAGAATCATGTTGTTGCAAATTTTTGCCGCCTGCCCATTTCCGGCGCCGCCGCAATGCACCGCCGTGCGTCCCATAATGTCAAACAGCGGAGATAGCGCTGCAAAGCTCTCGGCCGCTCCGCCCACCATGAAGGTCAAAGTGCCAGCCTCCGCTCCGCCCACGCCGCCAGATACGGGGGCATCTAGGAAGCTGATCCCCCGGTCCTCGGCGCGGCGCGCAATGCTGCGGGCTGCGGCCACGTCGATGGTTGAACAATCGAGTAAGACGGTGCCTTTTTCCATGACAGGCAGCGCTTGATCGGCCACCGATTGGGCGATTTTCCCATTGGGGAGCATGGTAATCACCACATCGGCGCCTGTTGCGGCCGCCTGTGCACTGGCGGCTACGGCCACGCCCTCTGCTGTGGTGCCCGCTGGGTCATATCCCGAGACCTGATGGCCCGCAGCGGCCAGATTTTTGGCCATAGGCGCGCCCATATTTCCAAGTCCAATAAATCCGATGTTCATTTTAAGTCTCCGTGAGATCAAGGGAATGGGGTCCCAAAGGGCGCAGCATGGCGCTGGCCGCTGGCAGCAGCGGGTCCGTCATCGCGTGCCGCCATTTTGGGGATTTGTCTTTGTCGATTACCATAGCTCGGATGCCTTCGATGAAATCACCCTGTTCTGCGGCTCGGTAGGTGAAACGGTATTCCATGCCCAAGGCTAAAACGATATCGTCCAGCCCACGCACGCGGTGGATCAACTCAATGGTTGCGGCCATGGCCAGCGGGCTAGAGCGCGACAGTTTTTTGATGCAGGCCTCGGCAAAATCGCCGCCCGTGTGATTGAGATTGTTGACGATATCGCCAAAATAGTCGCCTCGGAAAAACTCATTCACTTGCGCTTCAATCTGCAACAGCGGGGCAGGGCCCGCTGGACGTGCAGCCTTGGCAATCGCTGAAACATCGCCTGTGTCACAGAGGGTTTCGATCAATCTGGGCCAATCCTCTTGTGGGATGAAGTGATCGGCAAAGCCGGCAAAAATGGCATCTGCCGGCCCCATACGGCTGGCCGTTGTGCCGAGATATTCACCGAAGCGCCCGGGTGCACGGGCCAAAAGCAAGGAGCCGCCCACATCTGGCACCAGACCAATGCCGCATTCGGGCATGGCAATCTGACTGGATTCACAGACAATTCGGTGCGGCAGGTGGCAGCCCAGCCCCACGCCACCGCCCATTGTGAAACCGTGCAGAAAGCTGATGATCTGCTTAGGGCTGGTCGCGAGTTTGGCGTTGAGGCGGTATTCATCTGTCCAAAATTGCCGGCCATAATCATAGTCTCCGGCAACGGCTGTTTTATACATGGCGGTTATATCGCCGCCGGCGCAAAATGCCCGCTCACCCGCTCCTTCAAAAAGGATCAATTCAACGTCCGGATCGGCCTCCCATTTGCCCAGATAGCTCTCAATTTGCAGGCACATTTCATAGGTCAAAGCGTTCAAGGCGCCGGGACGGTTGAGCGTGAAACGCCCGGCTTTGCCGTCTTTGCGCGCGACAAGATCGCTCATGCGCGCAAGCCCCTGGCCACGATCATCCGCATGATTTCATTGGTGCCTTCTAAGATTTGATGAACCCTGAGATCGCGTACGGTTTTTTCAATGCCGTAATCGGCCAAATAGCCGTAACCACCATGCAGTTGCAGGCAATCATTGGCCACTTTGCTGCCCATATCTGTCACCAGCTTTTTGGCCATGGCGCAAAAATGAGTCGCATCTGGCGCGCCATTGTCCAGCTTCCAAGCGGCTTGACGCAGAAATATGCGGCCCGATTGCAGTTCAATCTCCATGTCGGCAAGACGAAATTGCAGGGCCTGAAACTGATCTATCGATTTCCCAAAGGCTTTGCGCTCGGCCATATAGGCCCGCGTTGTGTCAAAGGCTTGTTGCGCCGCCCCCAGCGAACAGGCCGCGATGTTCAGCCGCCCGCCGTCCAGCCCAGCCATGGCGTAGGAAAACCCGAGGCCTTCGTCGCCCAGAAGGTTTTCGATGGGCGTCTTGCACTCATCCAGCTGCACCTGCCGGGTCGGTTGCGCGCGCCAGCCCATTTTATCTTCCAGCCCGCCAAAGGACAGCCCCTCTGCGCCATCTTCCACGATCAAAGCCGTGATACCCTTTGGACTGTCATCGCCTGTCCGGGCCATGATAATATAGGCATCAGAATAGCCTCCACCAGAGATAAAGGCCTTGGTGCCGGTGAGTGTGAAATCTGTGTTGCTCTTAAGAGCTTTTGTCTTCAATGCCGCCGCATCAGACCCTGAGCCCGGCTCGGTGAGGCAGTAGGAAAAGAAGGTCTCCATACTCAAGGCGCGCGGAAGATATTTGTCGCGCAGCACCGGCGAGCCGAATTTATCGATCATTGCCGCGCACATATTGTGGATTGATAGAAAGGAGGCCACCGTCGGGCAGGCCATAGAGAGCGCTTCAAACACCAAAGTGGCATCCAGCCGGCTCAGGCCCGATCCGCCGCTTTCTTCGCGCACATAGAGCCCGCCAAAGCCCAATTCCGCCAATTGGGGCCAGAGGCTCTTTGGAATTTCGCCTGCCGCTTCCCACTCTCGTGCGAAAGGCGCGATGTGGCTGGCCCCAAAATCGCGGGCCATGTCGAAAATCGCGGTTTGTTCTTCGGAAAGGGCAAAATCCATGAGACAGCTCCTGTCATTGCGTTGCGGCAAGTGAAGCAAATCCCAAGCCAGGAATCCAGCTTCTATTTTGAAGGCCGAGTCTGCTGAGTGTTGCATGCGCCGGGGACCGCTTGCCACCGGCGCCGCGCGTGATTTATTCCATGACGGGAATAGAGAACTCGCCGCCTTCTTTGGTGCCTGACGGCCAGCGAGAGGTCACGGTTTTGGTGCGTGTGTAGAATTTAAACGCATCCGGTCCGTGCTGGTTCAAATCGCCGAAGACCGATTTTTTCCAACCCCCAAAGGTGTGATAGGCCAATGGCACCGGGATCGGCACATTGATTCCCACCATGCCGACATTGACCCGATTGGCAAAGTCGCGCGCGGTATCGCCGTCACGGGTAAAGATCGCTGTGCCATTGCCATATTCATGATCCATGGCCAGCCCGAGCGCCTCCTCATAGGTCTCTGCGCGAACAGTGGACAGAACGGGGCCGAAGATTTCGTATTTGTAGATGTCCATATCCTTGGTCACATTGTCGAACAAATGCGCGCCCACAAAAAAGCCATCCTCATAGCCTTGGAGGTTGAAATCACGGCCATCCACCACGAGTTTTGCGCCTTGATCGATGCCGGTTTGCACCAAACGCTCAATATTTGTTTTGGCAGCCGCGGTAACAACTGGGCCGTAATCCACGTCATTGCCCGCCGTGTAGGGGCCCACTTTCAGAGCTTCAACCCGGGGGATCAATTTTTCCATCAGGCGATCTGCTGTGTCTTCCCCTACGGGAACTGCGACAGAAATAGCCATGCAGCGTTCACCGGCAGCGCCATACCCTGCGCCCATAAGCGCATCAGCGGCTTGATCCATATCCGCATCGGGCATGATGATCATATGGTTTTTCGCACCACCAAAACACTGCACCCGTTTGCCGTTGGCGCAGCCTGTCGCATAGATATATTCCGCGATTGGGGTGGAACCCACAAAACCTATGGATTGAACCACATCGTGATGCAGGATCGCGTCAACCGCTTCTTTATCACCGTTCACAACTTGCAAAATGCCCTTGGGCAGGCCGGCTTCTTCGAGCAATTCTGCCAACATCAACGGAACGGATGGGTCGCGCTCAGAGGGTTTGAGGATAAAGGCGTTGCCGCAGGCAATGGCAGGTGCAAACATCCACATCGGGATCATGGCTGGGAAATTGAATGGGGTGATGCCGGCTGTCACGCCGAGCGCCTGACGCATAGAGTACATATCAATGCCAGGACCGGCGCTATCGGTGAATTCACCTTTCAACAATTGCGGTGCACCGATGCAATATTCCACAACTTCCAAGCCGCGGATCACGTCACCTTTGGCATCTGGCAAGGTTTTGCCGTGCTCGCGGCTCAAAGCTTCGGCCAATTTGTCCATATCGCGATTTAAAAGGTCCACAAATTTCATCAAAACCCGCGCGCGGCGCTGCGGATTGACGGCAGCCCAAGCCGGCTGGGCAGCGGCGGCATGGGCCACGGCTTGATCTAATTCGGCGCCATTGGCCAGTGGGACTTTGGCTTGAACTTCGCCGGTGGCCGGGTTGTAGACATCGGCAAAACGTCCAGAGGTGCCTTTGACATGGGCGCCATTGATATAGTGGGTTAACTCTTGCATGGGGGTCTCCTTGTTTATTTTGCTTTTAGTCTTGCAATAATGTAATTAAAAGCGAAAATAATCCAAAATCATTTTGCAAAATTGTAGGTTCGTAATGGAAAACTGGGATGATCTACGCATCTTTCTGGCCGTGGCGCAATCGGGTAGCCTGACGGTTGCGGCGCAGGTGTTGAAAATTGACCCGGCAACGGTCAGTCGTAGGATTGCTCGGTTGGAGCAGACCCATGCAACGCCGCTCTTTTCAAAATCGCCGAAAGGCTACGATCTGACGGAAGCGGGGCATGGGCTCATGGCGCATGTGGATGCCGCCCAAGCCTCCTTAAATGCGGGGCTTGGGGCGCTGCGCGGAGACGGGGAGGGGCTTAGAGGCCAGATTCGCATCGGTGCGCCGGATGGATGCGCCAATTTCCTTTTGCCGCAGGTCTGCGGACATATCACAAAAACCTATCCAGATTTAGATATTCAAATCGTGGCTTTGCCAAGGGTTTTCAACCTGACGCGGCGCGAGGCTGATATGGCGATTGGGGTGAGCCAACCCACGGCCGGGCGGCTTATGGTGCAAAAAATCGCTGACTATCGGTTGCATCTCGCGGCCTCAACGGCGCTTTGGCAAACCCACAAAAGGCCCGAGCGCCTGAGCGATCTCAAAGACCTGCCGACTGTTGGCTATGTGCAGGATATGATCTTTGACAAGGAGCTTGATTACCTTGAACCGCTCGGACTGCGGAGGGTGCAGCTGGCGTCCAATTCCATTTCCGTCCAAATGAACCTGTTGCGGCAGGGTGCGGGGCTTGGCATTGTGCATGATTTCGCCCTGCCTTTTGCCCCGGAATTACGCCGCATTTTAGTGGATCACTTGAGCCTGACGCGCAGTTTCTTTTTGATCCGGTCCACCGATGATCGCCACAATCGGCGGCTCAACCAATTCGCACAGGTATTGGTGAGCGGGTTGCGGGTGGAAATTCAGAGGCTTGAGGCTCTGGCCGAAGCGCCGGGCGGTAAACTATAAACGACTGCACCGGTTTTTTGTACCGCGCTGGCTTGCAATTCGCTCAATTTATGGCTTGTTACCTATATCAGTCGGAGAAGTTAACATGCGCATAGGCCTTTACCCCGGAACCTTTGATCCGATTACTCTGGGACATATTGATATCATCCGACGTGGCTGCGCATTGGTGGACCGCTTGGTCATCGGGGTGGCGATCAATCGTGATAAAGGGCCGCTCTTTGATCTCGATGAGCGCGTATCGATGATTGAAGTTGAGGCGGCGCGTCTTACGGAGCAGACCGGAACCGAAATTCATGTGCACCCGTTTGAAAACCTTTTGATTGACTGCGCCCGCGACGTCGGCGCCGGGGTTATTTTGCGCGGATTGCGCGCAGTTTCAGACTTTGAATATGAATATCAGATGGTTGGCATGAATAGGCAGTTGGATTCATCGGTTGAAACTGTCTTTTTGATGGCCGAGGCCCAGCATCAGGCCATTGCGTCTAAACTGGTCAAAGAGATCTGTCGCTTGGATGGGGATGTGTCGAAATTCGTCACCCCGGCGGTCGAGGCGGCCTTAAGGCGCCGCCTGCACCGCTCATAATTTGCATGGGCTGTCTGAGGCTAGATTAATTTGCCCATGGCCACAGCTGTATCGGCCATACGGTTGGAAAAAGCCCATTCGTTGTCGTACCAAGACAGCACGCGCACCATATCACCGCCCATAATCAGCGTTTGATCTGCATGAAAAATAGACGAATGCGGATCGTGGTTGAAATCAGACGAGACCAATGGCGCATCCACGACATCAAGCACCCCTTTGAGTGGACCGGCTGCCGCCTTCTGCATCAGAGCCAAAATCTCGGCCGCATCCGTGCTGCGTCCGGCTTCGAAGGTGAGATCCACCGCTGAGACATTTGGGGTCGGCACCCGGATGGCGACGCCGTCCAACTTGCCGTTCAGTTCTGGCAGAACCAAGCCAACAGCTTTGGCCGCGCCCGTGGTGGTTGGGATCATCGACAGGGCAGCGGCGCGCCCCCGGTAAAGGTCTTTATGCGTGCGATCCAATGTTGGCTGGTCGCCCGTATAGCTGTGAATCGTTGTCATCAGCCCGCGTTTGATGCCGATAGATTCGTGGAGGACTTTGGCAATGGGCGCCAAGCAGTTGGTGGTGCAGGACGCATTTGAAACAATCAAGTCATCCGCGGTTAATGCCTGGTGATTGACGCCATAGACGATGGTTTTATCGGCATCTTTACCAGGTGCCGAGATCAACACGCGGGAGGAGCCATTGTCGAGATAGGCTTGGCAATCGGCTTTGGAGGTGAAAATACCCGTGCATTCCATCACCACATCGACATCCGACCAGGGCAGATCCGCTGGATTGCGTATGGCCGTCACGCGTATGGGCCCTTGCCCGACATCAATAAAGTCTTCCCCGTGGGTCACAGAGGCCGCGAACCGCCCGTGTACGGAATCGTATTTCAACATATGCGCATTGGTTTGCACCGGACCGAGGTCATTGATTGCGATGACCTGTAGATCTGTACGCCCTGATTCAACAATCGCGCGCAGTACATTGCGGCCAATACGACCAAACCCGTTGATTGCAACTTTTAATGTCATATCCAAGTCCCACTTTCTGTTGATAGCGCTAACATCACAGGTCGCGGAAAAAGTCAACCGGCGCGGCTACCGCCAGAAGGCAATTGTGTCGATTAAGTCCAGAAATGAGCGTGCGAGGTATAATATTGCCGCGCCTTGCGTCAAAAATAAGTCAACCGCAATGGCCGCAACGGCGGCAAGTGCAACATATAGGGCCAGGCGCGTGGTCATACTCTCTCCAACAATTATTGGAGCTGCCCCATTTTAGCGGCCAAATCAGCCATGCGCACGGAAAAGCCCCATTCATTATCATACCATGATAATACGCGGACCGTTGTCCCGCCAACCACTTTGGTTTGATCGGGGGCAAAAATCGAAGACTCGGGCGTGTGATTGAAATCAATCGAAACTTTAGGCGCAGGGTCATATCCCAAAATGCCTGCCATTTCGCCCTTGGCGGCCCGCTCGACCGCAGCGTTGACTTCCTCTTTTGTGACCGCGCGCGGAGCCTCAAAAGTGAGATCAACGCAAGAAACATTGGGAGTAGGGACGCGAATGGCCGTCCCGTCCAGCCGCCCTGCCATTTCCGGCAAGACCTCGCCAAGCGCCTTGGCCGCCCCGGTCGATGTGGGAATCAACGCCATCGCCGCTGCCCGGGCGCGATAGAGATCACTGTGACGGCGATCTAGGGTCGGTTGGTCGCCGGTATAGCTGTGGATCGTGGTCATGATCCCACGTTCGATGCCAATCGCGTCGTTGAGCGCTTTGGCCAGCGGGGCAAGGCAATTGGTCGTACAAGATCCATTTGAGATCATCACATCACTGGGCAAGAGCGCGGCCTCATTGGCCCCCAAAACGATGGTGCGATCCACATTGACCGCCGGGGCTGAAATCAGGACCTTTTTGGCCCCCCGCGCGAGATGGACCTTGGCTTTATCGCCGTCGTTGAAATTGCCAGTGCATTCCAAAACAACATCCACGCCGCTCCAGTCGAGCGTATTGGGGTCATAGGAGGAGAACATTTCAATCGGTCCAAGCCCGAGATCCAGCGTACCATCGCCAACGATAATTTCTCCGTCGAACCGTCCATGTACGCTGTCATAGCGCATCAAATGTGCGCTGGTTTCCAGCGGGCCTGTGGCGTTGATCTTAACCACTTCCACATCTTTGCGGCCAGAGGACACGATATGCGCCAACACGCAGCGACCGATGCGGCCAAATCCATTGATGCCAATTCTTACTGTCACAGCTCTCACCTTTTGCCAATTCTTGCCGGTGAACTAGCAAGGTCAGAGGGGCATTTAAAGTTCAAAGCAAAAGGATTTTCAACTTGTTAGCGAAAACATTTGTGTTAGCGATAACCGCTTGCGGTAACAGAGTTTGTAACGAGATTTGCCAGGCAAAAAGGCTGCGGTGCCACCCGCAGCCTTTGGCTGTTTTAGAGCAGGGTTTTGACTTTGCGCACAACCGCCTCTGCAGTGATGCCAAACTCTTCGTAGAGCCGATCGGCCGGGGCCGAGGCCCCAAAGCCCGTCATGCCGACAAAACCAGCCTTGGCCTCACGTCCGCGTTCCCCCAAAAGCCATTGATCCCAACCCATGCGCACGGCCGCTTCCACGGCCACGCGCACAGCGCCGCCTGGCAAAATACGTTTGCGATAGGCGTCATCTTGTTGGGCAAAGAGCTCCATGCAGGGCATGGAAACGACGCGGGTGCCAATACCTTCGGCTTGCAGCAAGTCGCGGGCCTCTAGGGCCAGCGAGACCTCCGTGCCGGTTGCCATCAAAATCGTTTGGCGCTTGCCCTCGGCCTCGGCCAACACATAGGCGCCGCGCGCGCTGAGGTTTGCCGACTTATACTCATGACGTACCGATGGCACGCCCTGACGTGAAAGCGCCATAACGGTTGGTGTGCTTGGTTGGCTCAACGCCACTTCCCAAGCTTCCGCCGTTTCTGTGATATCGGCTGGGCGGAAAACCAAAGTGTTGGGCGTGGCGCGGGAAATGGCCAAATGCTCGACCGGTTGATGTGTGGGACCATCTTCGCCCAGGCCAATAGAATCATGCGTCATCACATAGACAGTTGGAACGCCCATCAAAGCCGAGAGGCGCATGGCGCCGCGGGCGTAATCGGTGAAGCACATAAACGTGCCGCCGTAGGGGCGAATCCCGCCATGCAGCGCCATACCGTTCATTGCAGCGGCCATGCCATGCTCGCGGATCCCGTAGTAAATGTAGCGACCTGCGCGATTTTCGGGATCAAAAATCCCCATATCCGCGGTTTTTGTATTGTTAGACCCGGTCAAATCAGCCGAGCCGCCGACGGTTTCAGGCATCACAGGATTGACCGCCTGCAAGGTTTTCTCCGAGGCCGATCGCGTGGCCAGTTTTGGCTTAGACTCTGCGGCATCTTTCTTGATCTTGCGGATCGCCGCGGCCAGTTTCTTGGGGGCTTCTCCAGCAAAGGCGCGGTTGAATTGCGCTTGCTTTGAGGCGGAAAGACCAGAAAACCGGCTGTCCCATTCGGCGCGTTCCGCGCTGCCGCGGGCGCCAATGGCCTCCCAAGCGGCTTTGACATCGGCTGGAATTTCAAATGCGCCATAGGGCCAGACATAGGCGGCTTTGGCATCGGCCAGTTGCGCCGCATCCGTCAGCGCACCATGCCCTTTTGATGTGTCCTGTGCCGCGTGCCCCAGCGCGATATGGGTTTTACAGGCAATCATAGAGGGTTTCTTAGATTTACGCGCGGCCGTTAAGGCCTCATCAATGGCAATCGGGTCATGGCCATCAATGGCTTGCACATGCCAGCCAGAGGCTTTGAAACGCTGCAGCTGATCTGTCCGATCTGACAGCTCAACCGTGCCGTCGATGGTGATGTTATTGTCATCCCATAGCACGATTAAATGTCCCAGCTCATGGCGGCCGGCAAGTCCGATGGCCTCTTGGCTGATCCCTTCCATCAAGCAACCGTCCCCGGCGATGACATAGGTGTTATGGTTCTGAATTTTTTTGCCGTAGGTGGCACGCAATATTTCTTCGGCGATGGCGAAGCCAACCGAATTGGCAATCCCCTGTCCTAGTGGGCCAGTCGTGGTTTCAATGCCAGACGCGTGGCCATATTCTGGATGCCCGGCGGTTTTTGCACCCCATTGGCGGAAGTTTTTGATCTCATCGAGCGTCATATCCGCATACCCGGTCAGGTGGAGCAGGGCGTAGAGCAGCATCGATCCATGCCCCGCCGAAAGAATGAAGCGATCGCGATCTGGCCAATTGGGCGCGGCGGCGTCAAATTTCATGTGCTTTTCGAACAGTACGGTGGCCACATCGGCCATGCCCATCGCCATCCCTGAATGACCCGAATTTGCGGCCGCAACCGCATCCAGCGTCAAAGCACGAATAGCGGCGGCTTTTTTCCAATGTTCAGGGTTCTTGGCGGCGAGTGCTTTGAGATCCACGGAGCTAACTTTCTGTAAGGGCAAACGTTGATGCTTCCTATCAAGTGAAGAGGGAATATCAAGTAACCTGACCCATTTCTTAAAAAATGTTTCAAGCGCCGGCTCTTGGACGTTAAGGTTAATTTAACCTACCTTAGGGGTGGTCTATGCGATTCGAGACAGCTGATGGTGGCGTTTGAGCAGGGGTGTGAGATGAGCAATGAGTGATTTTTCTGTTTTAGAACAACGAATTACAGCGGCTATACGGCGCATATCTGCGGCGACGGAGGCCGTGCCTCTCAACCGTGCCGCATCAGCGGCAGCACCCGCTGAGCCAGCGGCGCCTGAAAATGTTAATAGTGATGCTCTCGCCGCTCTTGACGCGCAATTGTCACAAGTGATGCAATCCAACGCGCAACTGCGGGCGTCAAATCAAGCACTGCGCGCGGCCAATGCCGAAGGCCTGGGGGATGCTAGTCTGATTGATGCAGGGATGCAGGCTCAGATTGATGCATTGACCGCAGAACGGGCCGCAGAGGCGGCGCAGCTTGAGCTGTTACTGACGGCTTTGACCCAAACCGATGAGGAGCCGCGCGATGCCTGAAGTCACCATCAAAATTGGCCAACGCCCCTATACAGTCAACTGCCCAGCAGGTGAGGAGCCCCAGCTGCAAATGGCCCGGGCCGCGTTGGATGCCGAGGCCAGCACCCTTCTGGCTCACGCGGGCCGCGTGCCAGAAGCTCAGATGTTGTTGATGTCCGGTCTGATGCTTGCAGATCGCACATTGGCATTGGAGGAAAAATTAAAGGCGGCAGAGGCCGCTCTTGCGCAGGCAAAAACAGCGGCCCATGATATTCCCCCAGAAATCAAAACAGTGGTCACAGAAGTTGAAGTGCCCGTTGTGCCGCTGGCCTTATTGGAGAGCCTCGCAGAATTGGCCGCGCGCGCGGAAGCTGCGGCAGATGATCTGGAAGAGAGAATAGCCCAATCCGCTGGGTAGCGAAAAGGGATCATCGGGCGGTGTCGTCCCCCGGTTTGTAATCTCAGAGGGGCCTGGAGGCCTTAACCGTCTGAGTTTGCCTTGCGAATTTCATCCGCGGCATCTTGGTTGTAACTGACCTCATTTTCAGCCAGGAGCCCATCCAATTCCCCCGATAGGGTCATGTCCCGGACAATATCGCAGCCGCCGATGAATTCACCTTTCACGTAGAGCTGTGGAATAGTGGGCCAATCGGAATAGTCTTTGATTCCCTGGCGGATGACATCATCGGCCAGGACATTCACATCTTGATACTCCACACCCATATAATTCAAAATACAGCCGATTTGGCTTGAGAAGCCGCATTGCGGCATGGAGGCGGTGCCTTTCATGAACAGGACAACATCATTCGATGTCACTGTTTCGCGGATTTTATCTTCAGCGCTCATCTTTTGGCTTTCTGTCTTTGGGCACAAATTGCTGTGCGTATTTCTGTGGGTCCTTTGGAACCCGAAAACTGCCCGAATGTCCACCTCCGGCACCGCCGGAAAAATAGTCCGCTCGAACCTCGTGATCGCCCTGACCGGGCAAGGAGCCGCGGCCTTGGTCTTTTTCATGCCGGATGACCCAAAGGGCCCGGAAAAACAATAAGATCAATATTGCAAGAGAAAAATATGCAATGAGACCCAAGTCAAACATATCAGCTCGGCGCCTTGGTGGTCAGCGCAAGCGCGTGCAGCTCCCCATGAGCTCCGTCCATTTTGCCTTTCAAAGCGGCATAAACTGCGCGATGCTGTTGCACCCGGTTTTTGCCTGCAAAGCTGGCATCGGTCACCTCAGCGGCGTAATGATTGCCATCCCCAGCCAGATCCGTGATCGTGATCTGCGCCTCGGGAAAAGACTCCCGGATCAGAGCTTCAATATCTTGTGCGGCCATGGCCATTGGGCGTTTCCTCGCTTGGTATAACTCGAAGGTAAAGCCGAGCGCTGTTGTTTTCAAGTGACCGCATCGGCGAAACTGTTGCGGAAAATACTACTAAGCTCGGACAGCTCGGCCTGTTGCGCGCCAAAGCTGACCTGCGTGCCGCCAAAGCGCCCGACACAGGTGGCCGGAACCCCGAGATTGCCGGCCGCAGCCAGCAGCGCCTCGGCTTGATCAAAGTTGCAGGCCACCAGATAGCGGGCTTGATCCTCACCGAACAGCTCTGCGGTGCCTTCTGTATCGAGGCTAACGCCGACATTTGCAGCTTCGGCCATTTCAAAAGCAGCCAAGGCCAATCCACCGTCGGACAGATCGCTACAGGCCGTAATCCAGGCGTTATTGGTGCGGATAAATTCTCCATGTTTCTTTTCAGCTTCAAGATCCACAGGCGGCGCATCGCCTTCCACGCGGTTAAAGACTTCCGCCAAGAGGGCAGATTGCCCAAGGTGCCCGTTGGTTTCGCCAATCAAAATCGCCATATGACCCTCGCGCGCCAACCCTGTGATGGCGTCATCCGCATCGGCAATGAGGCCGACAGCGCCAATGGTCGGTGTCGGCAGAATGCCCGAGCCGTCCGTCTCATTATAGAGCGACACATTGCCAGAGACGATCGGCATATCGAGGGCGGCCACAGCGGCACCGATGCCTTTGATCGCTCCCACAAATTGACCCATAATTTCTGGTTTTTCTGGATTTCCAAAGTTCAAATTATCGGTTGTGGCCAGGGGGAGGGCGCCCACCGCCGTGAGGTTGCGATAGGCCTCTGCCACCGCTTGCTTACCTCCCTCAAACGGATTGGCCGCCACGTAGCGCGGCGTCACGTCAGAGGTAAAGGCCAGCGCCTTTTGCGTGCCATGCACCCGCACGATGCCCGAGCCCATGCCTGGCGTGCGCAGGCTATCGGCCATCACTTGGCTGTCATATTGTTCATATACCCATTGTTTGGCCGCATAATTCGGGCTGGAGATTAGCATTTTTAGCCCGTCAATTGGATCGATATGCGGCACATCCCCCAGCGGCTCCGCTGCGGGTGTCTCAACCCAAGGGCGGTCATATTCCGGCGCCGTACCCGAGAGCGCCTTGAGCGGCAGATCGGCTTTGACCTCGCCGTTCATCACGATCAAGAAGCGGTCTTCGGCAATCGTTTCGCCCACAATGGCGAAATCCAGATCCCATTTATCAAAGACGGCCTTCGCTTGCTCTTCCAGTTCGGGCTTTAGCACCATGAGCATGCGTTCTTGCGATTCCGACAGCATCATCTCATAGGCGGTCATATTCAGCTCGCGGGTTGGTACTTTTTCAAGATCCAAGCGCACACCTAAATTGCCCTTGTCTCCCATTTCGACCGCAGAGCAGGTCAGGCCCGCGGCGCCCATGTCTTGAATGGAAATCACAGCGCCTGTTGCCATAAGCTCTAATGTGGCTTCCATGAGGCGTTTTTCGGTGAAAGGGTCGCCAACCTGCACTGTTGGGCGCTTATCTTCGATGGTGTCGTCAAATTCAGCGCTGGCCATTGTCGCGCCGCCAACCCCATCGCGTCCAGTTTTGGCGCCCAAGTAAACCACCGGCATGCCGACGCCCGAAGCGGCGGAATAAAAGATCTTATCGGTATCTGCGAGACCGGCAGCAAAGGCGTTCACAAGGCAATTGCCATTATAGGCCGGATCAAAGCGCACTTCGCCGCCAATAGTGGGTACGCCAAAGCAATTGCCATAGCCGCCAACGCCCGCCACCACGCCAGAAACCAACGACTTGGTTTTGGGATGATCGGGACTGCCAAAGGACAAAGAGTTCATCGCCGCAATAGGCCGCGCGCCCATCGTAAACACATCACGCAAAATACCACCAACGCCCGTGGCCGCGCCCTGATAGGGTTCGATATAGCTGGGGTGATTGTGGCTTTCCATTTTGAAAATCACAGCCTGCCCGTCGCCAATATCAACAACACCGGCATTCTCACCGGGGCCGCAAATCACCTGTGGCCCTTCGGTGGGCAGGGTGCGGAGCCATTTTTTCGAGGATTTATAGGAGCAATGCTCATTCCACATGGCAGAGAAGATGCCCATTTCCGTAAAGCTCGGGTCCCGGCCTATGATTTCGAGAATGCGATCGTACTCGTCTGGGCTCAGCCCATGGGCGGCAATAAGGTCGGGCGTTATCACTGGATCTTGCAAGTTGTCATCCCTTACGGTGCAAATTTGCACCCTGATACGAAAGTTAACGGGCAGAGGGAAGGTTGGAATAGCTATTAAATGCCGCATTTGCCCGAAAGACTGGTGGAATTGGCAAATATCAAGCTCAATCGCATGGGCGCGCGGGCAAAAAAAATGCCGGGCACAGGGCCCGGCGTAAGTCCAACAGGGAGGTTATGAGGGGCTACCACTGGCTGCCGTCCTCATGAGGCGTATTTAGGAGCGCCGATGCATCCCTGCAAGCCCTCTGGGTGCAAAGCCGCTATGCGCTCAGAGCATAGCTACTTTTGGACCTCAAGGCTTCGCTCTGCGCGACGACGGGCGATAATTTCATCTTGCACAAAATCGCGAAAGGCCGCGATACGGCGCGAGTGGCGCAGCTCTTCTGGATAGGCAAGAAACACCGGGACTTCCGTGTTCTCAAGCTCGGGCAGGACACGCACGAGATCAGGAAAATCATGGGTGACGTAATCGGGTAAAATTCCGATCCCAAGGTTGTTGATGACGCCTTGCAACACGCCGAAATAGTTGTTGACGGTCAAAGTGGATTTTGGACTATATCCCATCAGATTTTGCACCAAGGCTGCACTGACGGCCACTTGAGGTGCGTTGGGATTTTGGCAAATCAAACGATGATTTGCGATATCTTCTAAAGTTTGCGGCGTGCCGCGGGATTTCAGATAGTCTGCGCTGGCATAGAGGCGCATTTCGACGGTCATAAGGC
>ENA-UOYH01000387-UOYH01000387.1-marine-metagenome-genome-assembly--contig:-NODE-387-length-16477-cov-3.252866_pt1 | contig 16477 bp, 15 predicted proteins | sample MGYA00238175_ERZ767261 | MGnify/ENA primary metagenome ERZ767261 (study PRJEB28946, sample SAMN06267185) | marine metagenome | isolation source: Columbia River Estuary | place: USA:Columbia River Estuary...
ACAGATATATTGTTGAGGGCAAGGGTGGCTTGGTGCAAGGGGATTGGGCATTTTGGTATGGGTGGAGGACCAAGACCATAGCAGGGATTGTTGGTCCAAAAACAGCAAAAATCCTGTGCAACTGATAGTTGTTGGCAAGTGATTTGCAGTCATTAGCAGTGGCTCCGACATACTGACTAGCTTGCATATGTGTTGAACATCAATAGGTTAACTCAGAATAACTTAATTGTTCATTATTCTTATTTTCTATCTTTCTACCAAAACAGCATCTTAAAGGAGTCAATTTACTATTGCTTATTTGCTGGTCATTCTGAATGCCTCCCCCTTCTTCTTCTGCACCGACCAATTGACAATACTCCATTGACATAGGAGATCAGTGGCTTCAGTTTGTGGTACTGGCTGATCCTATCAATGGGGTATGGGTGATGTAATATCTATGCAACCATCAGGTGGATGATTGTATTTTGATTGTTTTTATTTTTTTGACCTTCACCCTTTGATTCATTAGAAGTAGGTTTTGGATTTTGGGTGTTGCTCTGATTTTCCTGTGAACTCTTATTCTGGTTTCGATTCTGGTTTCGATTCTGGTTTCGATTCTGGTTTCGATTCTGATTTCTGCTTCTATTCCGACTTGGAGCTCTTGTATTTTTAGATTTTTGGGCAGGTTTTTTATCTGAAGAGAATATTTCAGTGAGCTTGCTCATAAATGAGACTTTCTTTTCAGGCATTTTCGTTGATGGCTGATTAGTTGATATTGCTGGAATATCAGGTTTATCAACATAATTAATCACATTTGGGTTTTCCTGGGGCTTGGATACGCCTTGGAAGCTCTTATGGTGCGATCTTTTATCTCCCTTCTGCTTGTTCACTGTATAGTGAGGAAAGTGCATATATTGATTTGGAAGTAGCGTAATTTTAATGCCATGCTTCTCTTCCATTTCGATGATGTTATGCCTCTTTTCATTTAATAGGTAGGTTATAACTTCAACGCTTGACTGGATTGTTATATCGCCACCATTTTTGTTCGAGTTAAGATTGTCCTCTAGTTGGCGAATAATTCTTAATGACAACGATGGTATGGTTGGGTTTGTTCCACTTCCATTACATACTGAACATGTTTTCCCAGTTGATTCTGCAACTGAGTTCATGAGTCTTTGACGTGATAATTCAAGTAAACCAAATCTTGAAATGTTTCCAATCTGAACGCGAGCTCTATCATTCGCCGTTGCTTTTTCCATTAACTTTTCGATAGCTGTTCTATTAGACTCTGATGCCATATCAATAAAGTCAATAACTACAAGACCACCAATATCTCTTAATTGAAGCTGTAATGCAATTTCCTCAGCAGCATCTAGGTTAGCCTTGTAAGCAGTGTCTTCAATGCTAGTGCCTTTAGTTGCCCTTGCAGAGTTAATATCAATTGCTGTAAGCGCCTCTGTTGCATCAAACACAATAGTTGCACCTGACCTTAAAGCGACTTCCCTGTTAAAGACATTTTTAACTTGTGACTCTACGCTCATGTGAGCAAAAAGTGAGTGGTCAGTTACATCGAAGAACTTTATTTTATCAAGATAGTGAGGCATTACAAAATTTGTAAAATCACGCGCTTTTTGGTAGGTCTCTAAGTCATCAATAATGACACTATCAGTATCTTCTCTCAAATAGTCACGCAGAGCTCTAATTGTAATATCACTCTCTTGATAGATTAAAAAAGGACCATCCTGATTTTTAGTTTCTGTTTTAATAGATTTCCAAAGCTGAGTTAAATGATCAACTTCCCACTGAAGTTCGCTCACTCCTCTTCCAGCACCTTCAGTTCTGATAATTAATCCAGAATGTTTTGGGACATTAAGGCTTGGCAGTAAATTTTTTAAGTCTTGGCGATCTGAAGCATTAATTTGCCTTGAGATTCCTGAGCTTTTTGGGTTATTTGGCGTCAAAATCATATAAGCACCCGCCAAGTTGATGTAGGTACTAAGGGCAGCGCCTTTATTGCCTCGCTCTTCTTTTTCAACCTGGATGATAATTTCTTGCCCTTCTTTAAGGACATCACTTATAGTGAGTTTGCCACCTTTTGGTTTAATGCCTTCAGCAAAAAAAGGAGAAACCTCTTTAAAGGGGAGAAAGCCATGTTTTTCTTTACCATAGTCAACGAAAGCAGCCTCTAAGGATTGCTCAACGCGTGAAATTTTGGCTTTGTAGATATTGCCTTTAGTTTTCCTATTAAGGCTTGTTTCTATATTAAGGTCAGTAAGCTTTTGGTTCCTGACGATTGCAACCCGGATCTCTTCCTTGTGGGTAGCATTTATGAGAATGTGATTCATTATGAAGTCCTGTTATATCTGGACTATTGAGTGCGTACATATCCCCAATACTTAAGTATTGAATAGGAATTAAGGTTTGATTAAAAAGATTCATCAATTGCTAAATAAGTTATGTATGTGGCACCAATAAGCCCATAAAAAAATAGTTCGTTACAATATCTCGATTTTATTAATTTTTTGAAATATTATAAAAAAATTCTTGTTGGTCAAAAAAATGTTTGACAAGAGAATTATACCACATATTGACCTACACATCCTATTTACTGGTTTAGGGTGCGACCCCCATCAATATTGATTATTTGCCCCGTAATATAGTTTGAGTTTGCTAAAAATAATACTGTGTCTGCAATATCCTGAGGAGAGCCTTGCCTATGAAGTGCTATTCTTTCTAGCATAAGATTTTTATCATCTTCAGAGATCTCAGCACTGTCCTGAGGCCAAAGAATTGAACCCGGGGAAACGCCATTCACTCTAATTTTGGGAGCAAGTTCTTTAGCCAAGGTTTGAGTCAGCATTTTTAAGCCTGCTTTGGAGATGTTGTAAATGGCATGTTTTTTTAATGGCCTTTCAGAATGAATATCAATAATATTAATAATTGAGCCATCATTTTTGGATAGTGTTTTACTTAGTCCCTTGGATAAGAAAAAAGGCGCTTTTAGGTTAATATTTATCACATCATCCCAATCTTTCATTTCACTATCCTCGACTGATTTTGGATAAAAAACAGAAGCATTATTGACTAATAAATCTATTGACTCAATTGAGCTAACTAGAGAATCGAGTTCATCTATATTGTTTAAATTCCCTGAGACAATCTCTACAGAATTAGCCCGAACTGCATTAAGTTCATCACATAGCAATTGAGCTTTATCTTTTGATTGATTGCAGTGAATAATAATGTTAAATTGATTGTGATGAAGGGTTTTGACAATCTGAGCGCCAATTCTTGCTGCGCCGCCGGTAATTAATGCTGTTTTCATTGAATTCTCTTAAAAAATGTATTTGTTGTTTTATAAAATTTATATAGCGATCACAGTATAAAATATTTCCACATATGAGCCTCGAAGATATTATATCTAAAACCATTAAGGACAATAACAATCCAATTGGTTTTGATGTTTTTATGAATCTTGCTTTGTATCATCATCAGTTTGGCTATTATCGATCAAATAAAACGATATTTGGCCATAAAGGTGACTTTATTACAGCGCCAGAAACGTCCGATCTTTTTGGCTTTTGTCTCGCCAGGCAATGTAAACAGGTCTTAAATAATGGAAATATTCTAGAGTTTGGGGCTGGAAGTGGAATACTTGCCGCACAAATTCTATTTGAATTGGGAAGGCAAAATTCACTTCCTGAAAAATACTTTATTATTGAATTGAGTGCCCAACTTAAAAAAACACAGCAAAAGACTCTTAAAAAGGCTTTACCTGAAATTTATGATCGTGTTGAATGGTTAACTGAGCTTCCCAGTAACTTTAAGGGAGTGGTGGTTGCTAATGAAGTTCTAGATGCATTTCCTGTCAAAAGAATCACACTTTCAAACAATCAGTTTTATGAATTGGGAGTTGACTATATTGATAATTGCTTTCAATGGAAAAGGTTTGAGCAGCCCTACTTAAAATCTGAAGTTCCCTATGGAGGTGATTTGCCTGAGGGTTATACGACTGAAGTAAGCCTTCAATCCGATGGCTGGATTAAATCTCTATATGATCTTATGAGCGAAGGCGTTGTCCTATTAATTGATTATGGGATGAGTCAATCTGAATATTTTCATCCCCAGCGAACTGATGGCACCCTGAAGTGTTTTCATAGGCACAAATCAAACAATAATCCTTTTATTCAAATAGGGGATCAAGACATAACAGCTTCAGTTAACTTTACAGATATTTATAAAAGCTCGATTGATTCTGGCTTTAAGGTCGATGGATATTCGACTCAGTCCATGTTTTTAATTTCAATGGGTATTGAGAGCTTCCTTGCTGATGAAGAGAATGAGGAAAACAAAATCAAGCTTGCTCAAGAAATAAAGCAACTAGTGATGCCTGGGGCGATGGGTGAGGTTTTTAAAGTTATGGCTCTTACAAAGAAACAATCAGTAAAATTAGATGGCTTCAAAGAGCAGAACTTAACTGAAAGGCTATAAAAATTAATATGGATATTGTTCAAGCAATTACTTTAGCTTTCATTCAAGGTTTTACCGAATTTTTACCTGTTTCATCTTCTGCGCATCTAATTGTCCTGCCAAAATTTTTAGATTGGCCTGACCAAGGCCTTGCTTTTGATGTCATTCTTCATTTTGCTACACTATGCGCTGTAGTTTTATACTATAGGTCGACTCTAGTTATGCTTGGAGCTGATTTTTTCTCTTCAGTTGCAAATAGAAGGATGCAAGGAGATTCATTGCTTGCTTGGGGCATTCTTCTTGGGACAATTCCAGTTGGAATAACTGGCCTTCTTTTTAATGACGCTATTGAGACGCATCTTCGCAGTTTTGAGGTTGTTGCCTATGCGACCATTTTTTTTGGAATTATGCTTGGACTCTCTGATTGGGTTAACAGATCCCTAGGTAAAAGTCGCGAAATGATTCAAGGGATGGACATTTTAGTTATTGGATGCTTTCAGGCCTTAGCATTAATCCCAGGCACCTCACGCTCAGGAATTACAATTACTGCAGCTCTTTTCATAGGTTTATCTAGGGGCTTGTCAATCAAATTTGCATTCCTTTTGTCAATTCCAGTGATTATTCTTGCAACAATATTAAAAACAATTGATTTATTCCAAGAGTCAAATCAAATTGACTGGCTCATTCTTTTAATTAGTTTTGTTGTTGCGTTTCTAACCTCATATCTTACAATTGTTTTTTTTATTAGATTGGTAGAGAGGATTGGCTTTCTTCCATTTGTTGTTTATCGAATTCTTTTAGGAGCACTATTATTTCTAATCTAATGCCAGAGCCTATTTTTAGGAAGGATTATCGTCCCAGTAGTCACCTTATACACACAACCGAGCTTGACTTTAATCTTGGTGACAGGGAGACGATTGTCTCGTCTCGTATTGTCTTTTACAAGAACCCAGTTGTAACTAATAAAGTTGAGGAGCTATTCTTAAATGGAGAGTCACTAGAGCTGATATCAATCAAAGTGGATGGCTTGGATGCAAGATATGAGCTAAAAGAGGATGGATTGTTTTTGTTAAATCCGCCAGATGATTTTGTTTTAGAAGTTCAGGTAAGAATCCATCCAGAAAGCAAAACAGATTTAAATGGTTTGTATCAATCCAGTGGCAATTTCTGCACACAATGTGAAGCAATGGGTTTTAGACAAATTACCTATTACCTTGATAGGCCTGATGTGCTTAGTGTCTTTACGACCAAGATTAATGCAAATCGGGAGCACTATCCCGTTCTCCTGAGCAATGGAAACTTAATTGAAGAAACAAATAATCAAGCTATTTGGCATGATCCAGCCCCTAAGCCTTGCTATTTGTTTGCTTTAGTTGCAGGCAAGTTAGATTTTCTTCAAGATGAATATATCACTTCAACAGGAAGAAAAGTTGACTTAAGAGTTTATGTTGAACCTCACAATATGCATAAAACTGCTTTTGCTATGGAGTCTTTAATTAAAGCATTTGAGTGGGATGAGAAAAGGTTTAATCTGAGTTATGATCTAGATATTTATATGATTGTTGCTGTGGATGACTTTAATATGGGGGCCATGGAAAACAAAGGTTTAAATATTTTTAATTCTGACTGTGTTCTGGCAAGCCAAGAGTCATCAACTGATTTAAGTTTTATTAGGATTGAATCCATTATTGGACATGAATATTTTCATAACTGGACTGGCAATAGAGTGACGTGTCGTGACTGGTTTCAATTGAGTTTAAAAGAGGGATTAACCGTCTTTAGAGATCAGGAGTTTTCTTCTGATTTAAGATCTCGCGCAATCCAAAGGATTACAGATGTTATCCAACTTAAGACAAGACAGTTTGCTGAAGATTCAGGGCCAATGGCTCACCCTGTTAGGCCAGAGTCATACATCGCAATGGATAATTTTTATACTTCAACAGTTTATGAAAAAGGGGCTGAAGTTATTCGCATGATCCATTCGATATTGGGAGAAGAGGGATTTCAAAGAGGGATGAAATTATATTTTGAAAGGCATGATGGGGACGCAGTAACTATAGATGATTTTGTAGAAAGCATGGCGAATGCAAATGATAAAAATTTTGAAAGTTTCATGCTTTGGTATTCACAAGCTGGGACCCCTGAAGTGAGTGTCGAAGATGACTATGATGAAAATAATCAAACTTATAGCGCCACCTTTACGCAAAAAAATCAAAAAACCCCCTACATGATTCCAAATCAGTTTGGGTTAATTGATAAAGATGGAGAGGAGATTGAATCTGGCCTTATCATTTTTGATGAACTTGTTAAAACAATTTCATTTAACAATATAAAGAGTAAGCCAATTCCTTCATGGTTTCGAGGTTTTTCATCGCCAATTAAATTTAGTTCAGATCTTTCAATACAAAACAAAATATATCTTGCTTCATCTGATACTGATCCATTTAATCGTTGGGATAGTGCTCAAAGCTTATGGCTGGAGTACATCCTTAATCCAGATCAAGTTATTGAGAAGGATTTATTTCAAATGATTAAAAATCTTATTAATAATGAATCTGACTATTCACTTCTATCTGAAATGATTAGTCTGCCATCAGAGCAAATTATCCATCAAAATGTTGGAAAAATTAATGTCCAGCAAGTCCATAACCAGCGTAGTCAATCGATTCTTTCTATTGCAAGCACTTTTAAAGACGAGCTATTAGAGTTGTATGATCAATTAAACGCTCCTAAAGCTTTTGATTTGTCGACACAATCGATAGGCGAAAGGGCACTCAAAAATAAATGCTTGAGTTATTTATCAAAACTGGGTGAGTATGATATTGCTTATCAGCAATTCATTAAAGCAGAATGTATGACCGATCAGTTTGGCGCATTTCAGTGCCTTCTGGACTCTGAAAACCCATATAGAGTTGATGTCATTACTCAGTTTTATAAGCAGCATCAGTCAGATGTTCAGGTGATGGATAAATGGTTTAGTGCACAGTGTATTTCATCGGTCTCATCAGTAGAGAATGTTAGAAGCTTAATGCAGCATGAATTGTTCTCTATGACAAATCCAAATAGAATACGCTCAGTGATTGGCTCTTTCAGTCAAAACAGTATCCAATTTCATTGCCAAGAGGGTTATCAGCTTTTAACTGAGGTTATAATTGAGCTCGATCAACTAAACCCTCAGATTGCTGCAAGGTTTGCTGGAATTTATAACCATTGGAGAAGGTTTACAGCTCAATACTCTAAGCTTCAAGAGAGCCAACTCAATTCAATTATCCAGAGTGATAATCTTTCCAAGGATGTTTATGAGATTATTCATTCTGCGTTAAAAGGAAAAGTTTAATGTCCTATTTAAAAGCTAAGCATTTGAGCGAATTAATGCTTTCAAAGCAATTTACTATTGCTCTAGCAGAGTCATGCACAGGTGGCTCATTATCGAGCTCTTTAACCTCAATTGCTGGCGCATCATCGTATTTTAATTGCGGCTTTATAACTTATAGTAATGAGTCAAAGGTCAACATGCTTGGGGTTGATCCAAAGACAATTGAGTTATTTGGCGCTGTAAGTGAAAAAGTTGCCCTTGAAATGGCTTTTGGAGCAGGTGAAAAATCTAATAGTAATCTATCCATTGCCGTTACAGGAATTGCTGGTCCATCTGGAGGTACTGCTGAAAAACCAGTAGGTATGGTCTGCTTTGGTTTTTTTATTAATGGAAGCGTTGAAACGACCACTCAATTTTTCTCTGGTGCCCGTTCAGAGATTGTCTCGCAAAGTATTGCCTTTGCATTAGAAGAGTTGTCATCAAAAATCGAATGAATGCTTCAAAAGTCTCCATCGCTCCTATGATGGATTGGACCGATAAGCATTGTCGGTACTTTTATCGTTTAATCAGTAAAAATGTTCAGCTCTATACTGAAATGATAACAACAAAAGCAATACTCAATGGAGATAAGAGTCGACTTTTAGACTTTGACGCAAGTGAAAATCCTCTCGTTCTTCAGCTCGGGGGAAGTGACCCAAAAGAGATGGCCACGTCCTCCATGATTGCTCAAGACTGGGGTTATAACGAAGTCAATATAAACGTTGGGTGTCCATCAGACAGAGTGCAATCTGGAAGCTTTGGAGCTTGTCTCATGAAAGAGCCAAATCTTGTCGCCCAGTGCGTTGAAAGTATGACTGACAAGTGTGAAATTCCTGTGACAGTAAAACATAGAATAGGGATTGATGATATGGAGAGTTATGATGAACTTTCTGACTTTGTATTTCAAATAAGCAGCAAGGGGTGCCAGCACTTTATAGTGCATGCACGTAAAGCCTGGCTTAAAGGATTAAGCCCAAAAGAAAATCGAACGATACCTCCACTTAATTATGGATGGGTCTATCAACTAAAGAAAGATTTTCCTTCTTTACAAATAACTATTAATGGTGGTATTGAAAGTTGTGAGGATATAACAAAGCACCTTGGGCTTGTTGATGGTGTCATGATGGGGCGTTCAATCTACCATAATCCATATTTGCTTAAAGAGATAGATCAAACCATATTTGAAGAAAAAAACAATTTGATAGATCGAGAGCAAGTTTTGAAAAAATATATGGCCTACATTAAAAAACAAAATAAAACTGGCACTCCAATTCGCTCAATGACTCGCCATATACTGGGCTTATATCATGGCGAAGCCAATGCTAAGTTATTCAGAAGATTATTAAGTGGACAAATTGTTGGTCTAGAACAGTTGAATGATTGGCTTGATTTTAAAAAAAATAGTTCAACTGAGATTAAAAGCTTTTAATAGTTTGGTAAAATTTTGTAAACTCTTTGACTAATTTAAAATGGCAGGTAATCACTTTGTAGCAAGTATCGATATTGGCACAGAAAAGATTGCTTTGCTTGTTGCGGAAAAAGATGATGATGACCACCTAAGAATAATTGGCCATAACGTTTGTCCATCGAAAGGCGTTAGAAGAGGTTCTATTTTTTCAATTGATTCTTTATCAAGACAAATTACAAAATTAATTCAACAAACTCAAGAAAGTTTTGGAGTGGACTTGGCTTTGTTCCGCGTCAATATATCGGACACTCATTTAACCTGTATTGATGGAAAGGGAAAAGTTCCTGTCAATGAATTTGTCAGCTCAGAAGATTTGGAATCAGTTCTTGAGTCTGCGATGGCCATTTCAACACCCACTAATAAGGAAAAACTTCATATCATAAAAAAGAAGTTTACGATTAATGAGTCAGTTGTTGTAGATAATCCAATGGACATGGAGGCGCAAGTTTTAGAGTCTAAAGTTCATATTGTTACTGTATCAAGCTCAAGCGTTAGGAATGTTGAAAACTGTCTTAAACAGAGTAATCTTGAGGTTGATAAAATTGTACTCAATTCAATCGCTAAATCTCAAGCAGTTCTGACTCAAGAAGAGAAAAATGGTGGCATATGCCTTCTTGATATTGGTGCAGGTGTAACAAGCTACTCAGTATTCCAAGAAGAGGGAATAGTGCATAGTGGAATTATTAAAATGGGTGGTGATGAGGTAACTCAAGAAATTGCCTATGCATTTGATACCTCTTTAGAGGAAGCTAAAAGACTTAAAGAAAGTTATGGTTTTGCAAAATCAATATCTCAAAGTGAAGATCAATTTATTGATTTCACCCAGGGGTCGAAGAAGCAACATCAGCTCTCGAGTCTTGATTTGTCTGAAGTTATTGAAGAGGCTTATTTAGAGATTTTTCAAGCACTGAAGAATGAACTTAAGCACCACAATCTAGATACTATCATCAAATCAGGCTTTGTGCTTTGTGGAGGTGGCTGTGAAATTAAATCAATAGAAGAACTTGTTAGAGGTTATTTTTCTAAAAGAGTTAAAATAGGAAAAATTCAAAGATCCAGAATATCAGGATTAGAATCTTTACTTACGGACTATAAATATACTGGAAGTATTGGCCTCCTTTTGCACGAAGGAGATTTAAGTAAGGCTAAATTTATTGTTTCTAATGGAGATAATGGAGTGATGGGTAAATTAAAGAAAGCGATTGTAGGTAATTTCTAATTAATGATTAAACAAAGAACAATTAAAAAAATAGTTAGAGCTCGTGGTGTTGGTATCCATAGTGGAAAGGTAGTCAATTTAACATTGATTCCAGCAGCAGAAGATCATGGCGTTGTCTTTAAAAGATTAGATGCTGGAGGCAAGCAGGTTCATGCGCATAGTGCTTTCGTTAACGAGGTTGTTTTATCAACTGGCCTTGAAAATCAAGGCGTCAAAGTATCTACCATTGAACACTTAATGTCAGCTCTTTCAGCCCTTGGAGTCGATAACTTATTGGTTGAGCTTGATTCATTCGAAGTTCCGATTATGGACGGGTCATCTGCGCCATTTATTTTTTTAGTTCAGTCTGCAGGCATTGAAGAACAGGATGCCCCAAAAAGATTTATTGTCATTAAAGATAATATAAGAGTTGAGAATGGCGAATCATGGGCACAAGTTTCACCTCATAATGGCTTTAAGGTGACATTAGAAATTGATTTTGATCACAAAAAGATAAAAGAGAGTGGGCAAAAGTTAACGATTGATTTTTCAGAGCAGTCCTACTTAAAGGAAATATCTAGAGCAAGGACATTTGGATATGAGAGAGATGTTGAGATGCTTCAAAAACAAAATCTTGCATTAGGAGCAAGTAAAGATAATGCAATTGCTCTTTCAGATGATGACATTCTCAATGAAGATGGCATGCGCTATCATAACGAATTTGTGAAACATAAAATTTTAGATATTGTGGGTGACCTTTTCCTTTTGGGAGGTAATGTAATAGGCCACTATGAAGGCTTTAGAACAGGCCACATGCTCAACGATCAATTACTCTCAGCAATTCTTTCCCAGCCAGATGCCTTTAGTATTGAAACTTTTGAAGAAGCAGACTCTCCAATTCAATTTTATTCCGAAGATTGGCAAAACGACCTTTAATAAAACAATTAATTATTACTCTCTTTGCCCTTGCTCTAAAAGCAAATCTGCCAGCAACATAGTCTTTTATGAGTTAAATTCTTTGGGTATAATCGAAAACTTTTAAATTACTGTTATTAGCGATGGAATTGAATGGCGCTGAAATACTAATAGACTGTCTTCAAAAAGAGGGTGTTGAGCATGTTTTTGGATACCCTGGAGGAGCTGTCCTTCATATCTATGATGCAATAGAAGCACAGGATAAAATTACCCATGTTCTTGTTCGTCATGAGCAGGGCGCTGCGCATGGAGCAGATGGCTATGCAAGAACTAATGGTAAGCCAGGTGTTGTTTTGGTGACTTCAGGTCCTGGAATCACTAATGCTGTTACAGGAATTGCAACAGCGCATATGGACTCAATACCTATGGTTGTTATTTCTGGTCAAGTTCCCTCTCCACTAATTGGTATGGATGCTTTTCAAGAAGTTGATGCTACAGGCATTACCCGCTCATGCGTAAAACATAATTTTTTAGTTAGAGATATTAGTGAAATTGCAAGTACGGTAAAAAAAGCTTTCCATATTGCGACGACTGGCAGACCTGGACCAGTAGTTATTGATATTCCTAAAGACATTACGATTGCAAAAATGGAGCAGGAAGAATATCCAGAATCAATTGAAATCCGCTCTTATAAGCCAACTACAAAACCGAGTAATCGTCAAATTAGAAAGGCGGCTGAACTCATTACAAAGTCAAAAAAACCTATTCTTTATGCGGGCGGTGGTTGCGTAATTGGTAACGCTTCAGAGGAGCTTCGTGAATTTACGCGTATGCTTGGATTCCCCATTACTCAGACTCTTATGGGTTTGGGAGCTTATCCGATGACTGATAAGCAATCACTTGGAATGCTTGGAATGCATGGGACCTATGAAGCTAACATGGCGATGCATGGATCTGACTGTGTTGTTGCAATTGGTGCTCGTTTTGATGATAGGATTACAGGAAATTTAGAGAAATTTTGTCCAACTGCAAAATTCATTCATATTGATATTGATCCTTCACAAATTTCAAAAAATGTTGTTGCTGATATTCCAATTGTTGGACAAACAAAACAAGTTCTTCAAGCGTTAACTGATGAATTAAAAGATAAGCAGCTTGATGATATTTCAAAATGGTGGTCTCAAATTGAAGACTGGAGAAAAGTTGACTCTCTGGCTTATGCTAAATCTCCGGGAGTTATTAAGCCTCAGTCAGTTATCGAGGCGCTATATGAGGTCACAGAAGGAAATGCTATTGTGACTTCAGATGTTGGGCAGCACCAAATGTGGGCTGCGCAATATTATCCTTTTGATGAGCCAAGACAGTGGATTAACTCTGGTGGCCTTGGAACCATGGGTTTTGGATTGCCAGCAGCAATGGGAGCAAAGCTTGCTATGCCAGAAAAAGATGTTGCCTGTGTGACAGGTGAAGGAAGCATACAAATGATGCTTCAAGAGCTCTCAACGATGCTTCAATACGCAACCCCAGTTAAGATTGTTAATCTTAATAATGGATATTTAGGAATGGTTAGACAATGGCAAGAGTTTTTTTATGAAAAGCGTTATGCGATGTCCTATATGGATGCATTGCCAGACTTTGTTAAGCTTGCTGAAAGTTATGGACATATTGGAATTAAAGTTGAAAAAGAAGAGGATTTAAAGCCCGCCTTAATTGAAGCTTTTAATCAAAAAGATCGAACTGTTTTTCTTGATATTATTACTGATCCTTCAGAAAATGTATTCCCAATGATTCCAGCTGGCGGTGCACACTGTGATATGTTGCTAGCAGGTAGAGATGAAATGGTATCTAAAGATGAAACAGATTTTAACGCGGTGTAGTTTATGAGACATATTATTTCAGTTATATTAGAAGATGAGGCCGGTGCTCTGTCAAGAGTTGCAGGTCTTTTTACCCAACGCGGTTTTAATATTGAGTCACTTACCGTAGCTCAAACGAATGATCCAACGCTCTCAAGAATGACAATTGTATCCTCAGGAAGTGAGCGTGTACTAGAGCAGATTGTAAAGCAACTTAATAAACTCATTGAAGTAGTTAAAGTGAGTGATTTGACTAGTCAAGATCATGTTGAAAGAGAGTTAATGCTTGCTAAGATATCATCAACTTCGAAAGAGGGTGTTGATTTAAAGGAGTTGGTGGAAATCTTTGGCTGTAAAGTGGTTGATGTAAAAGATAAGATATACACCATAGAAGTATCAGGAAAGACAAAAAAAATTAATGCATTTTTGGATGCAATAGAGCCATCAAATATTATTGAAATCTCAAGGACGGGAGTTACTGGGATTTCAAGAGGAAAAAAACTAATCTAAATTATAGGAAATAAAATGAATAGATATTACGATAAAGATGCAGACCTTTCAATTATTCAAGGAAAAAAAGTAGCTATTATTGGCTATGGATCTCAAGGCCATGCTCACGCCAATAATCTGAAGGATTCAGGTGTAGAAGTAGTTGTTGGTCTTAGAGAGGGGTCGTCTTCAGCGACTAAAGCTAAAGAGGCTGGTTTAGGTGTTATGTCCGTTGAAGAGGCTAGTGGATGGGCCGATGTAGTTATGGTCTTGGCACCCGACGAATTCCAGGCAAGTATTTATTCCCAAGATATAGAGCCTAATTTAAAGCAAGGCGTTGCTTTGGCTTTTGCTCATGGTTTAAATATTCATTTTGACATGATTATTCCTAGAGAAGATCTAGATGTCATTATGATTGCTCCAAAAGCGCCTGGCCATACTGTTCGTTCAGAGTTTGTGAAGGGCGGCGGTATTCCAGATTTGATTGCAGTTAAGCAAGATGCTTCTGGTAATGCAAAAGAAATTGCACTTTCGTATGCTTCAGCAATTGGTGGTGGAAGAACGGGCATCCTCGAAACAAGCTTTAGAGAAGAAACTGAAACTGATCTGTTTGGAGAACAAGTTGTTTTGTGCGGCGGAACTACTTCATTAGTTCAAGCTGGCTTTGAAACACTAGTTGAAGCTGGATATGAGCCTGAAATGGCTTATTTTGAGTGTCTACATGAGTTAAAGTTAATCGTAGACTTGCTATATGAGGGAGGCATTGCAAATATGCGTTATTCAATATCTAATACCGCAGAATATGGCGATGTGACAAGAGGCCCTAGAATAGTTACTGAAGAAACAAAAGCCGAAATGAAGAAAATTTTAAGTGAAATTCAAAGTGGTGCTTTTGCTAAAGAATTTGTTAGTAATGTTGGTGACTTACCAGGTCGTCGTGATGTTCAGCGTAAACATCAAATTGAAACTGTTGGTGAAAGCTTGCGTTCAATGATGCCTTGGATTGCAAAAAATAAATTAGTTGATCAATCCAAAAACTAAAACTAAGTAATTATGTCATCTTTTTTAAAAAGTCATGACTGAAAAAATACCAAGCAAAAGAGGAATTTACCTACTGCCAAGCGTTTTAACAACGTTTGGTATGTTTGCTGGATTCTATTCAATTATCTCATCAATCAATGGTGAATTCACCATAGCTGCTATTTCAATAATGATTGCTATGATGTGGGATACACTTGATGGTCGTGTAGCTCGACTTACAAATACTCAGAGTGCATTTGGTGCTGAATATGACTCACTTGCAGATTTGGTGTCATTTGGTTTAGCCCCAGCTCTTTTGGTTTATGAGTGGTCGCTATATGAACTAGGAAGGTTTGGTTGGCTCGCTGCCTTTGTGTATTTAGCTTGTGCAGCTTTAAGACTTGCTAGATTTAATACTCAAGTTGGTATAGCTGATAAAAGGTTTTTTCAAGGACTGCCTTCACCTGCTGCTGCTGGCGTAATTGCTAGCATGATATGGCTTAAGATTTGGACATTTGCATCTTTTGATTCTGAGGTCATTTCTTTAGGGTATTACCTTGGTGCAGGTATTACAATCTTGTGCGGTATTTTGATGGTTAGTAACGTTCGATACTATAGTTTTAAAGAGCTTGATTCTAAAAAAGCCTCGTTCAGATTCCTTTTATTGATTGTTTTGAGTCTAATCATTTTGATGTATAAACCAAACATTATATTATTCACTGGGTTTTTTCTCTATTTGCTCTCTAACAGAATTAAATTCTTCTTTTTTACAATTAATTTCATGATGAAGATCTGTAGTAACACAATCTTCCGCTCCTGAATTAATAGCGAGTTCTAAAGCATCATTTGCACTCATTAACTCTTTCTTTATCTTGATTTGCCCTATCTGTTCAAATTGATAACTAACAGATCCTGTCTCACCTAAGATTCCTCCAAATTTTTGAAATATTGTTCTAATATTTGATACAGAACGATTTTTATTGTCAGTTAACACTTCTATGATTACTCCAGTCCTACCTGGGCCAAACCCCTCATATCTTGAAAACTCATAACTATTATCAATATTGCCTTGTGATTTTTTAATAGCTCTTTCAATATTATCTTTTGGCATATTGGCAGATCTTGCAGCTTGAATTGCAGATCTTAATCTTGGATTCATTGCCGGATCTTTATCACCAAGTTTTGCAGCTACACTTATCTCTTTTGATAATTTTGAGAAAATTTTAGATCTTTGCTTATCTGCTTTTCCCTTTGAATGTTTAATACTCGCCCACTTTGAATGACCTGACATAATTTTTTCTAAGTATTTTTTAACTGACCTCCACAAATATAACTTTCAATATTATTTGCTAATCCAGTTTCTATATTACAATCAACAATTACACCACACAAAGTAGCATCACCTATAGCTGGAAAATGTTTAATTGAATTTTTTTTTAAAAATCTATTCAATGAATTTTCAGTATTCATACCTATAACAGAGTTATAATCTCCACACATTCCTGCATCTGTTTGATAGGCGGTTCCTCCTTTAAGAATTCTAGCGTCATTTGTTGGTATATGGGTATGAGTACCAACAACTAATGTGGCCTTTCCATCAAAAAAATGACCGATTGCATTTTTTTCACTAGTAATTTCACCGTGGAAATCAACAACAAGAAAATCATAATCTTCTTTCAAACTATATTTTTTAATAAACTTTTCTGCCACTTGAAATACATCATCAC
>ENA-UOYH01000395-UOYH01000395.1-marine-metagenome-genome-assembly--contig:-NODE-395-length-16293-cov-3.050691_pt1 | contig 16293 bp, 15 predicted proteins | sample MGYA00238175_ERZ767261 | MGnify/ENA primary metagenome ERZ767261 (study PRJEB28946, sample SAMN06267185) | marine metagenome | isolation source: Columbia River Estuary | place: USA:Columbia River Estuary...
CAGCGCCATTTAATTAAGGTGCTAGCAACACCAGTCATTACCAATACTCCGCCGATTCCCATTGTTAGCGTAAATTGCTCATTGAGAAGTACTATGCCGGCTATGATTGAGGTGACAGGTAAGAGCATCAGAAAAGGTGATATCTTGCTAACATCACAGATCCGCAACAAGTGATACCAAACACTATATCCAATAACTGTCATGATAAAGGACAAGTAAAAAACTATCGACCAGTCTACAAGGTTGGCGGTCTTGATGGACTCCCATTGACCCTCTTCAATAAGTAGCGAGATGAGTAGCATTTGTGGGGTAGCAATAATAGCAACCCAGGCCAGTATAGTGATACCCGAGAGTGATTTAAGACGACTGATCATGATTTGTGCTATCGCCCAGAAAACTGCACCTGTTATTACTAAGGCGACACTATCCAAACTATCACTCAGTCTCGGTTCACCAACGATAACAATCACACCAGTAAAAGCGAGTCCCATTCCTAGAGCTCGAGGCCAGCCGAGTCTCTCTTTGAGTATGAGAGTGCTAAGGAGCGCTAAAATAGGACCTTCTAGTTGCACCAAAATGGAAGCTGTCGATACGTCGATACCTTTCAATCCATAGTAGGTAAATCCATACTGTATTGTCGAACCTATCAAGGCGATGATAAAGAGCTCTCGCATATACCCCCATGGCGGTTTGGTAAACCATACCAGTATCAGACCTGCGATACCAAAACGGAGCGACATAAGTAGTAAAGGTGTGAACTGGTCCATGCCAATCTTTGTTAAGGCATAGCCAAATCCCCAAGTGATAGGAACAATGAGAGCTAAGAAAATTTGCTTAGTGTTCATTGATAACGTACAAAATAAAAGGAGGTCAATTATGACCTCCTTTTAACTACAAAATATTTTTTTTTAAATAGTGTTTTTTATTAGCGTGATTTCCAGTAGAAAAGAAGAATAAATACTATGGTTAATCCAACACCAAAATATTGCATACCACCAGATGGAATCGCCTCGGTAGAAATATGAAATAGCTGAACCAATAAGTAGAACACTTGTAGCAGAATCAAAGGCATAGTGGCTTTTTTGAGTTGCTCTGCAGAAGTCCAGTTTGGAAGCATCAAAAATATTACCGAAACAAACAGCATCGTAGTGCCTAAATATTGGCCCATCGTAACCATATCGGGCGTACTTTCAAACTGAAACTGGGCTGCCATCATCTCTGGTGTAAGCCACATTGAACCAGCCCAGATAAGTCCGATTAAGCCATTGAGTCTATAAACTAAAGATAAAGTCATAATATCTCCTCTATATTATTAAAAAAGTTATCTATCAAAAGCGCGAGTATGGTTATGAGATTTGTCCATACTCTTAGTGATTAATCTTAACATAAACATGATATTAGATGGAACTTCATTAGGGTTTAGAGGGAGATAGTGGCACACAAAACTTCATCATTTTATTTGTACTTATCCAATCAGACTTAAGCCATTACTGACTTCTGGAATGAATTGATCGAGATCTTGGAATGGAAATATTTGCTTTTTTCTATGTATATTTTTAATAGTGCTTAGATTTTGGTTTACCGCACCACTTGATAGAACCATAAACGAAGGAACCGATAGTTCTTGAAGTTCTGGTGAAAGATATCCTGACTTGACCACCAGTAGTTGAAAGTCCTTAAGGTTTATTTTTAGTGAATCAAAGTCAGCTAGATTATGAAAAGGCCTCCTTAATTCAGAGATCACAATCGTTGTATTTTTTACTTTAACGACAGCACAATGGTTTTCAAAGTACACATCCTCAGCAGTAAGTTTTAGTGATGGTCCGCCCCCTCCAAAACTACCGCCAAGATTAAATTGATTGCCTTTTTTGAGCTCATCGTAGCTAGATTTTGATGCGATACCAACAAATAAAGCATCTTTGATATTTGACTCTAAGACTGCTTTAAGAACATCAACCCTGTCACCAACACCTCCTGCAGTTGGATTGTCTCCACTATCTGCAATTATTGAAAAGTCTTCTCCAAGCCAATTGATAGCATCATAAATATTTCCAGATTTCATATCAGATTTAAGCTCTTTACGACTGTCCCAATAAAATTTAGCAATGTTTCTGCAAACAACACTTCCTGATTCTTGGTTCGTGCATGTAACCACAGATGATGCGGTTGCCCTTTTTGTATCAGCCCAAACATAGCCAATCATAAGATTAGAGTCAAGAATATTTGGTTCTTGATTATAAAGCTCAAGACTTTCATAGATGGATTTACAAGGCTCTACAAAAGTTGACGACATCTCTCCTGAAACCAATACTGGAATTGGAGACCATACAACGCAAGGCTTGTAATTACCATTGAGTGCTTTAGCGAGCATCTGTGATGATCGCCAATAGGTTCCCTTGATATCAATGTGAGGAGCAGTTCTAAAGGCTGCAAAGGCATTAATATTGCTAACAATCTTATCGGTGACTTGTCCGTGTAGGTCAAAGCTTACTGAAATAATACATTTCTGTCCAACCACCTCACGAACTGAAGCAATCCATTCTCCTTCCGGGTCATCAATACCATCAACATACATAGCACCATGCATCAAAAGAAGGACACCATCTATTGTGCCTAATGCCTTAAGTTCTTTAATGAATTGATCTTTTACTTTAAAAAAGTAGCTGCTCTCAATTGGCCCGCCAGGTACAGACTTATTGAAGAAAATAGGATGAGCTTGAATATTGTAATCATCAAAAGGATACTCAACCAGGTCAAGCAGTGCTTGACCTTGAAGGCTTAGAAAGTCACCTTCCTTTTGATAAAGTGGCGAATAACTGCTGCACTCTGTGCTAATACCGCCAATGGCAATTTTTTTAGAAGCCATTCAGTATGAATTAAAAGTTAATTAACTCCAGCCAGTTACTACTTTGACCTCTATAAACTCATTTAACCCTAATGATCCACCTTCTCGACCAATTCCAGAGTGCTTATAGCCCCCAAATGGCGCACCCATTGCTGCTCCATTACCGTTAACTTCAACAGTCCCTGAAAGCAGTTTTTTAGATACTCGTCTGGCTCTTTCTGGGTCCTGCGTCTGGACATAGTTCGAAAGCCCATATGGCGTGTCATTGGCAATCTCGATTGCTTCCTCTTCAGTATCAAATGGAATGATTGATAGAACTGGGCCAAATATTTCAGTTCGAGCAATTGTCATTTGGTTATTGACGTCAGCAAAGATAGTTGGTTTCACAAAATATCCAGTCTCTAGTCCTTCTGGCTTTCCAGTGCCACCAGTTACAAGAGTAGCATTTTCATCAATACCAGCCTGAATTAAGGTTTGAATTTTGTCAAATTGTAGCTGAGAGATAATTGGTCCTATATGTCTTCCTTGCTTAGAGGCAATGTCAACATCGGTTGAGTTTGCAGTCTCCTTGGCTATTTCAACAGCCTGATCATAGATAGAACGCTCTACAAGCATTCTTGTCGGTGCATTGCAGGATTGTCCAGTATTGTTAAAGCAGTGCCTAACACCTCTCTTTACAGCTTTTTCATCTGCATCAGCAAAGATAATATTTGCACCCTTACCGCCGAGCTCTAATCCAACCCTCTTAAAGTCATCCGCTGCATTGTGAGAAATCAAAGCGCCTGCTCTAGTTGAGCCCGTAAAAGACACCATATCAATATCTGGGTGAGAAGTAAGCTGACTTCCAACCCCTGCACCATCTCCATTAACAAGATTAAATACCCCAGCAGGGCATCCAGCTTCTTCAAGCATTTCAGCAAAAATTATAGAATCTAGAGGTGCCAACTCAGAAGGTTTTAAGACCATCGTACATCCCGCAGCGAGTGCAGGAATAACTTTAAGCGCAACTTGGCTGATAGGCCAGTTCCAAGGCGTAATTAGGGCACAAACGCCTTTTGGCTCATAAAATAATTGATTATCTGAATCATCTAACTTCTCTTCAAACTCAAACTTTCTAAGCTGGATAAGAAAATCTTCAATAGCGAATGTCCCAGCTGTAGCCTGTGATGATTTAGAAAAATCAATAGGCGCACCCATTTCCATTGAGATTACTTCAGCCATGTCATCCATCCTTCTTTCATAGATAGCATAAAGTCTTTCTAGTAGAGCTATTCTGTCAGCTTTTGTTGAGGTAGACCAAGAAGGTAAGGCTGCTCTTGCTGCAGCTACTGCTGCGTCTGTATCTGCTTGTGAACCAAGAGAAATAACTGCACATACTGTTTCGTCAGATGGGTTAATGACATCAAAGTCATTTTTAGTTGAAGGCTCGACCCACTGGCCATTAATATAAAATTTTCTATTATTTAGCATTTTTTGTCTCCTAATTAGAGTGTAGAGAATATATTAAGAAATTTTTGATGTCAAGGAAAATATCTAAACAGTTTTTTTTAGATACTTGCTAACTTCTCAACTGATAATTTAATGTTGTCCATACTGGTTGCAAAGGAAAGTCTTACATACCCAGGTGCGCCAAAAGCTGAACCAGGAACCACAGCTAAGTTAAGCTTTTCAAGACAATAGGTTGAAAACTCTACGTCATCTTTGAGACCAATACGCTCAATAAGACCTTGAACCCTTGGAAATGAATAAAATGCACCGCCAGATCTTGGACACTCGATACCATCGATTGCGTTAAGGCTCTCTACAAGAAATTCATGTCGACGCTCAAACGCTTCAACCATCATTTTAATGAAAGATTGATCACCTGTAATCGCTTCAAGTGCCGCAGCCTGTGAGATTGAGCTTGGGTTAGAAGTAGATTGTCCTTGAATCTTTTTCATGGCCTTAATAACTGCCTCAGGTCCTGCTGCATAGCCGATTCTCCAGCCAGTCATCGCATAAGCCTTGGAGACGCCATTAAGAATCACAGTTCTGTCTTTAAGCTTTGGACAAGCCATAGCAATGTTAACAAACTCATCATCGCCCCAGCGAATATGTTCATAAATATCATCACTTATAATGAATACATTTGGGTGCCTCTCAAGTACCACTCCAAGCGCTTCAATTTCAGACCTACTATAGACTGAACCTGTAGGGTTTGAAGGGCTATTAAGAACCAGAAGTTTTGATTTGCTAGTGATGCTAGCTTCAAGTTGCTCAGGGGAAATTTTGAAGTCTTGATCTAATCCAGCATCTATAAAGATAGGTGTTGCATCTGCAAGGATTGCCATATCAGGATACGAGACCCAGTAAGGCGAAGGAATAATGACTTCATCACCTTCATTAAGGATAGCCTGACATAGATTATAAAAAACCTGCTTACCTCCGCAAGAGACCATAACTTCATTCGCCGAGTAGTCAAGACCGTTCTCTCTTTTGAATTTCTCGCACACTGCTTTTTTTAGTTCAGCTGTTCCGTCAGCAGGAGTGTATCTAGTTTCTCCAGCACCAATTGCATGAATCGCTGCCTTTTGAATATTAGTTGGAGTGTCAAAGTCTGGCTCACCTGATCCCATAGAAATAATTTGGATCCCTTGAGATTTCAACTCTTTGGCTTTATCACTAACCGCCATAGTTGCTGATGGCTTAACTTTTTGTACTCGATTTGATAAGATAGTTGACATTTACTGAGCTCTTTAAATAGTTTAAAATTGAGGGTTTGTTATTTTAATGAAAAACTGCCAATAATGGCTAGAAAATTTCAACTCAAATCGAATTTTTCGCCTAAGGGTGACCAACCTGAGGCGATACAAAAACTACTTGATGGAATCAACTCTGGGCAGAAGTATCAAACCTTAGTTGGTGTCACAGGTTCAGGTAAAACGTTTACCCTTGCAAATGTCATAGATAAGAGCCAAAAACCGAGCCTCATAATGGCTCCGAACAAAACATTAGCTGCCCAGCTTTATAGTGAAATGAAGGAGTTCTTTCCAGACAATGCGGTCGAGTATTTTGTCTCTTATTATGATTACTATCAGCCAGAGGCTTATGTTCCTGCTTCTGATACTTATATCGAAAAAGATGCATCGATCAATGAGCAGATTGAGCAAATGAGACTTTCCGCCACTAAGTCACTTCTTGAGCGCAGAGACGTCATCATAGTAGCAAGCGTCTCTGCAATCTATGGACTTGGTGACCCTGAAAGCTACATGAAGATGCTTCTGCATTTAACGGTTGGCGAGATTACTAAGCAGAGGGAAATTCTTGCAACCTTATCAAAAATGCAGTATTCACGAAACGATGTCACCTTAATTCGAGGTCACTTTAGAGTCAAGGGAGAAGTAATCGATATATTCCCAGCTGATTCTGAAGAAAGGGCAATTAGAATTGAGATGTTTGATGACGAAGTGGAAAATCTTTCATGGTTCGACCCATTGACTGGTGAAAAACTAAAGTCTCTGCAGAGAGTCACTATTTACCCAAAAACTCACTATGTAACTCCAAAGTCAACTATTTTGAATATTCTTGATGATATAAAGGTAGAACTTGGAAAACGAAAAAAAGAACTACTATCTCAAAACAAGTTAGTCGAAGAACAGAGACTTTCACAACGAGTTATTCAAGACATGGAGATGATGAGAGAGCTTGGCTATTGCTCAGGTATTGAGAACTACTCACGCTACTTATCTGGTCGCAAGCCTGGCGAACCACCACCAACTCTATTCGACTATATGCCAGACGATGCACTCATTATTCTTGATGAGTCTCATGTTTCTGTGAGTCAAATAGGTGGTATGTACAATGGTGACAGGGCGCGTAAAACAACGCTCGTTGATTTTGGATTTCGTCTACCTTCTGCCCTTGATAATAGACCGTTAAGGTTTGAAGAATTTTCTGAAAGACTGAACCAATGTATCTTAGTATCTGCAACCCCTGCAAACTTCGAGTTAGAGGTTTCTACAGTCATTGCAGAGCAGATTGTAAGGCCAACTGGTTTATTGGACCCATCTATCGATGTTCGACCTGTTGAGACTCAGGTTGATGATCTGTTATCTGAAATTCATAAAAGAGTTGCAGTTAAAGAGCGCGTACTGGTAACCACTCTCACGAAGCGGATGTCTGAGCAGCTTAGTGATTACTTAAATGACCATAATGTTAAAGTTAGGTATTTACACTCTGATATTGATACCGTTGAAAGGGTAGAAATTATTCGTGATCTACGTCTCGGTGTATTTGATGTTCTTGTTGGTATTAACCTTCTCAGAGAAGGGCTTGATATTCCAGAAGTCTCGTTAGTTGCAATTCTAGATGCTGATAAAGAAGGTTTTTTAAGGTCAGAGCGATCACTCGTTCAAACAATGGGAAGGGCTGCAAGACACATTAATGGAAGCGTCATTTTGTATGCAGATAGGATTACTAACTCTATGCAAAGGGCAATGGATGTTACTAGTGGAAGAAGAAATAAGCAGGAAGCCTATAATAAAAAATACGAGATAATACCTAAAGGTATAGTCAAGCCAATTGTTGATATACTGGATACAGATCTTTCAGCATCAGAAATTGATGAAATGAGCTCAGAGGTTATACAAGTTCGATTATCTCCTGTTCAGCTTGCTAAAGAGCTAAAGCGTCTTGAAAAAGAGATGTATAAGTTTGCAGAAGATTTAAAATTTGAACAAGCTGCAGATACAAGAAATAAAATAAAACGACTTCGAGATGGACAATTTAAATAACACAACCTTAAATATTACAGAAATTTTCTACTCCCTTCAAGGTGAAGCAAAGGAAGTAGGTATTCCGACAGTTTTTGTGCGCTTAACGGGTTGCCCTCTCAGGTGTAATTATTGTGATACTGCTTATGCATTCAAGGGCAATAATCCTTTGTCGATTGAAAGTATTATGGAGCAGGTCGCAAAATACAACACACACTATGTTTGTGTCACTGGTGGTGAGCCTATGGCTCAAAGTAATTGCCTTATTTTATTAGACACTCTTATTGAAGCTGGATACAAGGTTTCAATGGAGACAAGTGGCAGTATTGATATTTCTCCGGTCAATAAAAAAGTATCAGTTGTTATGGATCTTAAGACACCTTCATCGACTGAACAAAGCCAAAATAGATATGAAAATATTGCTCTTTTAGAGAGCAAAGATCAGCTCAAGTTTGTTATTGCTTCAAGATCAGACTTTGATTGGTGCTGCAGTATCTTAGAGAGCTATGATGTTCTTTCAGATGTCCTTTTTTCGCCAGTATATGAAAGCCTAAAGCCGGTTGATTTAGCAGACTGGATTTTAGAAAAACAGCTCAATGTTCGTCTCCAAGTTCAATTACATAAGCTACTTTGGGGTGATCAGAAAGGTAAATAACCAATTCTAAAAAGCTACTTAAATAGCACCCTCAATTCTTGCCTTTGCTTTGTCAATAGCAACGTGATACTGAGGGTCTTCAAGAACGTTTACCTCCACTAAATGCTTTGCCGTTTTGAGTAACAATCGACACTCAGAGCTTAGGTGCATCAAATGCAATGTTTTTCCTGACTTCTGGTAGCGATCAGCGAGCTTATCAATGGCCTGGATGGCAGAGTGATCCATTACCCGGGAGTCTTGAAAGTCTATATAAACATTTTTTGGATCTTGCTTTGGAGTAAAAATGGCGTGAAAGGTATTAATTGATGCAAAAAATAATGCGCCATGGAGCTTATAGGTCTTTTTTCCATCTGATTCATTCTCTTCAACGGAGTGTATTTTTCCTGCTGATTCCCAAGCAAACGATAGGGCAGACATAATTACGCCTGCAATAACCGCAAGTGCCAGATTATCAGTTAAAACAGTAATAACTGCAACGGATATACCAACAATGATGTCGGGCACTGGTACTTTGCCAAATAAGCGAAAAGATCCCCACTCGAAGGTGCCAATAACAACCATCATCATGACACCAATTAGGACTGCCACTGGAATCATTTCGATGTATTTAGAGAGGTAAAGTATAAAAAATAGTAACACTACGGAGGCTACTATTCCGGATAACCTTCCACGACCTCCTGACTTAATATTAATTAAACTTTGCCCAACCATTGCACAGCCACCCATTCCACCAAAAAGACCGGTCACTGTATTGGCAACTCCCTGTCCAATACATTCGCGATTTGGCTGACCTGTAGTTTCTGTTAAATCATCAATTAAGTTGAGCGTTAATAGGCTCTCAATAAGTCCAACTAATGCCATAACAATCGCATAAGGAAAGACGATTTTTAGCATCTCAATATTAATTGGTACGTCAGGCAAGTGGAATGGAGGAAATACGCCGCCAATAGGTGAAATATCTCCAACAGTTCTAGTATCAAGTCCTAAAAATAACACCGCTACTGTGCCAATTACAATAGCAACTAAGGTTGATGGTACAGCGCGAGTTAGCTTAGGTAAAAAGTGAATAATTGTCATTGTAATTGCAACAATTACTAGCATTAAAAATAAAGGGGTTCCAGTAATCCATTCACCTGCAACTTTAAATTGTTTTACTTGTGCTAAAAAGATAACAATAGCTAGACCATTTACGAAGCCTAAAAAAACTGGGTGAGGAACAAGTCGAATAAATTTACCCATCCTTAATAGTCCAAAGATAATCTGAATAAGCCCAGTTAAAACGACAGCGGCAAATAAGTATTCCACACCATGAAGGGCAACCAGTGTTCCAATGACTACTGCAATAGCTCCTGTAGCGCCAGAAATCATGCCAGGTCTTCCACCAATGATCGAAGTAACCAGTCCAATAGTGAAGGCTGCATAAAGACCAACCAAAGGATTTAATCCTGCCAAAAGAGCAAATGCAACGGCCTCAGGGACTAATGCCAAGGCAACTGTAAGGCCAGACAAGATATCGTTTTTCGCGTTACTAGGAACGCGCTTATGTATTAGCTTAAACATTATTTCCTTTTAGATTGTCTTGTAACTAAGGCTTTGCAGCAGGTACAGACGGTGTGGTTGATATTACATCAGCGTTTTGAGCGCGATGTCTGAGGGCGTGGTCCATTAATGTAATTGCAAGCATTGCTTCTGCGATCGGGGTAGCCCTAATGCCTACGCAAGGGTCATGTCTTCCAGTAGTGCTAATCTCAGTCGCTTTGCCTTCTTTATTAATAGTATCAGCGGTAATTCGTATGCTTGAAGTTGGCTTTAAGGCGATAGAAATTAAAAGGTCTTGACCAGAGCTTATTCCACCAAGTATGCCGCCCGAATTATTGGAAGTAAAACCCTCAGGTGTTATTGGGTCTCTATGAACCGAGCCTTTTTGATTAACAACCTCAAAGCCAGCACCTATTTCAATTCCTTTTACCGCATTAATACTCATCATTGCATGAGCAATATCAGCATCAAGTCTGTCGAAGATCGGCTCACCTAGTCCTGTAATCATATTACTTGCAACGATATTAATTCTTGCTCCAATCGAGTCCCCAGACTTTCTAAGATTATCCATGTAGTCTTCGAGCTCACTTACTTTGCCAGCATCTGGACAAAAGAAAGGGTTGTTGTGTACTTCTTTCCAATCAAAGTTTTCAAAAGTGATAGGGCCTAGTTGGGCTAAGTAGCCATGAATCTCAATACTGTACTTTTCTTTTAGGTATTTTTTAGCAATTCCTCCAGCGGCAACTCTTATTGCTGTTTCTCTAGCAGATGATCGACCACCACCTCGGTAATCCCTGAGTCCATATTTTTGTTGGTAAGTGAAGTCCGCATGACCAGGTCTAAAAGAGTTAGCAATATTCGTATAGTCCCTTGGCCTTTGGTCCGTATTTTCAATTAAAAGACCGATAGGGGTTCCTGTAGTAATCCCTTCAAAGGTTCCAGATACGATTTTAATTGTGTCCGACTCTCTTCTCTGGGTAGTGTGCCTTGAACTTCCAGGCTTTCTTAAGTTTAGATCACCTTGCAAGTCTTCTTCAGTCAGTGCCATTCCTGGCGGGCAACCATCAACAATACCAATGAGAGCATCACCGTGGCTCTCGCCAGCAGTTGTTAAAGTAAATAGTTTTCCAAATGAGTTACCAGACATTGTCTATTGAAGTGCGTTGTTTAGATGGCCAATATTATACCAGTGGCAGCTTTTATTTCGAAAAAGATTGATTAATCACCTAGATAAAGAGATGCTATTCAGCAGCTTTTTTTATTAGGCACTATTTTATTTTAGGAAATCATCGAAGTAGAAGTAATTGACTCCAGGCTTGCTGTCAATTTTTGAAACCATAGTTTTGGCTAACAACTCCACCTTAACGCTTCTATATTTGCTTGCAGAACCAATTAGAAAAAAATCCATTATCTTGGCAAACTTTAATGCAATTCCTTCTGCAAACCTTTTTTCAGAACGCTGACCAACTAGAAAGCTTGGTCTAAATATATTTACAACTTTAAAGTCAAGTTCTTGGATAGCTTCTTCGAGTTCACCCTTTGTTTTTAAATAAAAATTGTTTGATGAACTTGAAGCTCCAATAGAGGAAATAAGGGTTAGTGTGCTGGCTCCTGCTTCTTTTGCTTTTTTTGCTATAGAGACGTTGTAATCTAGGTCTACCTTTTTAAAATTATCTTTGCTGCCTGCTGCTTTAATTGTTGTTCCAAGGCATATGAAAATATTAATGCATGGTGGTAGTTTCCCATCAATAACAAAAGTGTCAAAGTCTATCTCAAGTGTCTCTACATTTTTAGGTAAATTAGTAATTGGTTTTCTAGATAAAGCAACAACCTTATTACCATTAATACTTAATTCATTAAGGACATTTTTTCCAACTAAGCCTGTAGATCCAGCAACTATTGATGTAATCATTTTATTTCTTGAGGGTTTTATTATATAAGTGAAATAGCATTGCTAAATTTAAGGTAATACTATTTCGAGACCGTCAATATCTCCATTCACATTAATCTTCATTTTGTCAAACTTAGGAGCGCCCATGCCACTAAAGTTATAAAATCCTGCAGGCTCCTTAGGGATAAAGAAAAAGAAGTCTAGCTTTCCATTGTTATTTTTATCTTCAAACGAAGCTAGAGCATATGATCCAGTTGGCTTATTGAAGCTAAAAGGTACACTACAATCACCATTCTTGCTAGGGTCAATAATAATCTCTTGATTATGATTCATTCCGTCATTAAAGCCTGACTCTTCATAAATCAGTACATGGACTGAATGTTTAGTTGAACAACCAGTTATAGAACCACTAACTGTATGTAAGTGATCATCTGCTTTTGAAATATTAAGTATCCCTTGTAATGCAAATAGAGAGATAAATATAGTAAATAATTTATAATTTAGTTTCATAATTAAGTTTTTTAAAAAAACAGGTTGTTAGTTTAGATAACAAAGTCGAGATTTTAGTGAATTTTTGGTGAGTTTTTTATGAAAATTATAATTTGACTAGTTGTTGATGGAATCATGACTGCAAGAGGGCTTTGAATATAAATAAGTATTTGGTGCCCTGGGCGAGATTTGAACTCACGACCCCTCGCTTAGGAGGCGAGTGCTCTATCCAGCTGAGCTACCAAGGCAAGGTTACTATTATTGCCAGTTATGTGTATTAATTCAAGAGATTATTTGATTAATAATGTAATTGGCATCTAAGTAGTCAATATTAATCTTCTTGAGTTTGTCATCAGTATTTAGTACTAGGGATGGAAATCCATTACCACTAATCGATTGTGCTAGTTCAATTTCATTTAGAAGAGTTTCATTCACTTTAGTTGACCTTAAGTCTTTTTTGAATCTTTCAGTATCTAAATCTAAATCGGTAGCAATCTTTATTAAAACATCTTCATTTGAAGGGTTTTGGGCGTTTAGGTAATAGGCTTGCTGTATTGCGTTTATCATTGATTGCTCTATCTCAGGGCGCTGATTTTTTGCACAAATGACAGCTCTGCATGATGGGTAAGTTGAGCGCTTAGGTTCACATAATGTCCAGAAATCATAATTAAATTTTGTGCCCGGAATGACCTCTTGAATTCTTTTCCAGTTGCCCATGACATATTCACGTGTTTCAGGAGGCATTATTATTTTGCTATCAGGTGCTAGTCCACCCAGTAAATAGTTAGTGTTTATTTGTATGGGTAGTGTCTCTCTAACCTTTGTCCAGGTTGGGCTAAATGCCCAGCACCAAGAGCACATTGGGTCATGAATATAGTAGAGAGTATTGTTGGTTAATTTCAATGAAAAAATACAAAAAAAGTATATAATGATTTTATAGGGGTAAACATTAGTGGAGTAAAGATATGAAGATAATTTTAAAAAGTATAGTAGTTATTTCTTTTTTTATAACGTCTCAGCTTGCTTTCGCTGGAAGCTTTGTAGACTCTGCAACAGTGACTTCAGTTGAAAAGGTCTATAAACAATATCAGGTAGAAGAGCCTTATCAGGATTGCTATATCCAAGAAACCATTCAAAATGGAGCTGGAGATGGCAGTGCAACCAATGAATTATTTGGTGCAGTCCTTGGAGGCGCTATAGGTAATAAATTTGGTGAAGGGGATGGTAATGATGCTATGACTCTTTTTGGAGCTCTCATGGGGGCATCTATAGCAAATGATATGGAAAAGACAAATTCAACTGGCCAAGTTGTTGTAAGTCAGGAAGTTTGTGAGAACAAAGTTAGACAAAAAATTGAAAGAAGATTAAGCCATTACAAGATTAATGTTGACTACAATGGCCACAACGTATCATATACTAGCAATAGAAGACCTTATGATGATGTCGTTAAAGTCGAAGTGACTATAAGTTCGTTAAATGATTAGATAGGTAGTTCTATTTATAACTTTTGTTAACAATAGTCTTTTTTATAATATTTCTTGCAACTGTAATATTAATTGCAGTTGCATTTTTTTATGTTTCATCAATCATAGCGACTCCACCCAATGGAAGGGCAATAGACTTAACTGAGCAGGAACGCCCTAAAATCGGGCGAGTTGTTGCCTGTATCGGAGATTCATTAACTCATGGAAATATTGGTGTGTGCTGGGTTGAAAGTCTTCGTCAAGAGTTTCCAAAAGATATATTTCTTAATGAAGGAATAAATGGTGACGTTGTCTGGCAAGTTCATCAAAGGATTGAACCAATTTTAAAATGTAAGCCAGATATCGCTATCATAATGATTGGTAGTAATGATGCTATGGCGTCATTTAATAAAAATTCAGGTGAGCGCTATAAACGCAACAATAGTTTGCCCGAGGTGCCAACATTTGAAAACTATCAAAAGTTATTGTCAGAGTTAATTGATCATCTAAGTACAATACCCAAAATTGTTCTATGCACACTTCCTCCAATTGGAGAACATCAAGATTCATCTATAAATCAGCACATTAATAAATTTAATGACTGCATAAAATTAACGGCTCAAGAAAAGAACATTTCTCTTTTGCCAGTTTCAGATTCTCTTTGGGATGAACTAGATAAAAGACTCTATCCTTTAAGGAGTGACTATGACCCAAATACACTGCCAATATTGCGAAGAATTTATGGTGGCGTAATACACCATTATGTTTTTAAAAAATCTTGGGACAAGGTTGCTGAGTCAAAAGGCCAGTGGCTATTATTTGACCAAATACATTTAGGTGAGCGCGCTGCAAAAATTATTTATAAGCTTACTAAAAACTATATTTCTTCTAGCTAATCATAGACTCTCATTCCAAAGTATAATTTGTTGCCATATTATTGATAATAATGGTTTATTGATTCTAAAGTTTGATGAGGTTTTATGAAAGATATTAATGTTGAAGATCGGTTAATTTTTGCGCTCGATGTTCCTGAAGTTGCTCAAGCCAAGGATATTGTCACCGAGCTTGATGATAGCGTAAATTTTTATAAAATTGGTATGGAACTGCTGATGACGTGTCAGTACTTTGAACTTTTAAATTGGCTTATAGAAAAAGATAAAAAAGTTTTTGTTGATTTGAAGTTTTTTGATGTTCCTGAGACTGTTGGTAGAACAATTGCAAGGTTGAGTGATTATGGAGCTACTTTTGCTACCATTCATGGCAATCAAGCCTTAATGGAAAAAGCAGTTGAGAATAAAAATAATTTAAAAATCCTAGCGGTTACAGCATTAACGAGCTTAGATAGAGGTGATCTCGATGATCTGGGCTTTGATTGTGATGTTAAAGATTTAGTTATATCTCGAGCAAAGCGCGCTTTTGAGGCAGGATGCGATGGCATTGTTTCATCAGGATTAGAGGTGCCTTATATTCGTGAATATGTTGATAATAAGTTAATTGCAGTAACTCCTGGTATCCGTCCAGTTGCTAATGCTGATGATCAAAAGCGTGTTGTAGATGTTGCTACAGCTTTTGAGAGTGGCTCTGACTATATCGTAGTTGGAAGGCCAATTAAAAATGCTGAAAACCGTTATCAAGCAGCCTTAAATATACAAAAAATTATCCAATCAGTTTTCGAAGCAGTATAATTCCTCTCCTCGTAGTCGCGTAACTCAGCTGGTTAGAGTGCCACCTCGACAAGGTGGAAGTCGTTGGTTCAAATCCAACCGTGACTACCACTCTAAAACTCATAATTCAATTAAGGTCAAATTCATCTGAAAGTGATCAATTACTCTTAAGGAAATAGTTCGAGAGCTAGCTTAGGTAAAGCAAGTGATAGAAAGTCGACCACTTCATCTGTGCTGATTGTTCTGGGACTCTTGGGAAATTCAATATGAAGGGCTGGTTTAATTTTACTGAGAGACCCTTGCGCCTTAGAAGAAGTCGCGTGGTAATAAATATAGTCAATATTCTCAATAGCAATTGATTGGGTTAATTTTGTTGAGGATAAGGCATTTTGAAGTATTAATTTAATACGCCTCGCTTGGTCGTCTTTAATACTGACTGTCGCAATTTCGATTCTATTTTTACTCTCATTTCGACTATTTCCATGGATCTCAACATAGAGTTTGGGTACTTTATTTATCAAATATATTTGGCTTAAATACTCGTCATATACGTACAAAGCTCGCTCTGTCCGAACTTCATTGCTGCTTGAAACGCCATATTTTTCTGTAGGCCTGGTGACATTAAGAGGGTGACTCTTAGAGCGAAAATCTTGAGCAATGATACAATTCCATAAGATATTGTCACAAACTTCACGAACAATTACCTCTGTCATTAAATCAAACCCCCCATGAGGCGCTGTAATTATGTAATGTGAATTGTTATCTTGACTACTAAACTGCCCAAGAGATAGTGCCTCTTCTCGTGCAGCAACAAGATTGTTAGAATCCGCAACAACCTCTACAATAAAAAAGAGAGACCAAAGAGTGACAATCAGCAGTACTATAAAGCGAGATTGCCTTGAGCGAGGCGGAGCCACTATTAACATTTTAATAAATCCCAATAAAATTTGCTACATTAACCAAATATACACAAATATGGGTATTTTTTCGGTATTC
>ENA-UOYH01000399-UOYH01000399.1-marine-metagenome-genome-assembly--contig:-NODE-399-length-16147-cov-2.973615_pt1 | contig 16147 bp, 7 predicted proteins | sample MGYA00238175_ERZ767261 | MGnify/ENA primary metagenome ERZ767261 (study PRJEB28946, sample SAMN06267185) | marine metagenome | isolation source: Columbia River Estuary | place: USA:Columbia River Estuary...
ACTTGCCAAGCTACAGACATGTGGCCTAGTTCACCCCAAGATCTAGTAAAAACAGATATCGACACACCCCCCACAAATCACCAGGACCATATTTGTGCTGAAATACACCCAAAATTGCAATATCTCAACAAGATACAAGAACAATTCAAGGGTGTGGTGGGGGAGATCACAGACAAATACCTGGCAAAAGTGTGGTCCTCTGGCCCAGCAGGCCCCCCCGTGGTCCCAGCAGGGCCCCCCGGGTCCTAGCAGGGCCCCCCGTGGTCCCAGCAGGGCCCCCCAAGGTCCCGGCAGGTCCCCCCATGGCTCCAGCAGTGCCTCCTCCCCTGGCCCCTGACAGGCCGACAGCCCGGCAGCGTGGCACGACAGCTCAGCCCGACAGCTCGGCCCGGCAGCCTGGCAGCTCTGGCCAAGACAGGACCCCGGCACCCGGAAATCGGTCAGCCCCCAGACATCTCGAGGCGACCCCAAGGCCGGTCAGGCCCTCACAGCCTTCACAAGACGGGCAGGCCCTCCCAGCCTTCACAAGGACCTCAAGGCCCCGGCTCAGCCAGCCAGATCAGGCAGCTGGCCAAGCAGGGCCAGCCAGCTCCTCTCACTCTCCCTTTCACTCCCAGCGCCAGGGCCAAGCAGCCCAGCTCAGGGCGGCCCGGCCCTACCAGCAAAGTAGGTCAGGTCAGGCGCAGGGCCAGACACAGAGCTCAGGCTCGCCCTTTGGCCCTGGAAATAGCCAGGCTCCCAGCTCGGCCCCCAGCCTGGCTCCCAACCGCCGGCCCCGTACGGCCACGGCTCCTCCTCCAGGATTCTCCCCTCCATACACCCATCCTGGCCCACTCGACCTGCAACAGATGATGGATGAGTATCAGGATCAGGATCAGGATACAGAACAGGAGAAGGATCATATACTGGAACAGGAGGAAGAGGAACAGGAAGAGAAGAGAAGGAAGGAGGAAGGGCAAATCAGAGAAGGAGAGGAAAGAGATTGGGATCTGACTAATCGGCCTGAACAGCCCGATTCATATTTAGTTGAGGCCGCATCCAGGGCCAAACCATCTGGGCTGAAGGATTTGATTCCAGACAAAGAAGCCCTAGATAATTCTGAGCTGTTTTGTGGATATTCTATAAAAGAGCTCAGAGACATGCAATCAGTTGATCCTGAACTAAGAATAGTCCGGCACTGGGTCCAGGACAACCAAGCCCCGACGAGGAGACAAATGCAGAGCGCGAGAGCTAGCCGGGACTTATGGGCCTATCTCCAGCACCTTAAGAATATTAGACTGGAGAATGGGCTCCTAGTGATGGATAGACTTTCCTCCGATCCTCCCTCGCCTACCAGGGACACAAGGCTACTACTGCCACAAGGCGCAAGACTCCGGGTAACCGCCACCCATCATGAAATGTGTTGCGGTCATCTAGGATCTGACTATACCTGTAGATCTATCCAGACGTGGTGCTATTGGCCCGGCTTAATTAGTCAAGTGTCCTGCTACGTGTCCACCTGCCTACGTTGCCGACAGAAAAGATTTCCAGCCAAACCAGTTAAACCTTCCAACCGTTTCATTAAAACTAGTGGTTTCATTGGAGAAGTAAATTCTATTGATCTAATCGGACCGTTTCCAGCAGGTCCCCACAATGAGACTTACTGTCTAACTTCTATCGACCTCTTCTCAAAATATCTAATAGTGGTCCCAATAGTGGGGAAGACAGCCCAGGCCGTGGCTACTGCCTTCACCGACTATGTCGTGTCCAACGGGGCGAACGTCGTCACCGTGCACTCCGACAACGGCAAGGAGTTCAAGAACAACCTGTTCAAAAAGGTAACCTCTTTGTTACAGATAAGACACACGTTTAGCCTTCCCTACCACCCATTAGGCAATGCCAGTATAGAGTCAAGCCATTTTCGAATAAAGACCATACTAAGAGCTAGTTTAGGAAGGCAACCTACCTCGGTGTGGACTGCGGCTGTCAGGGGAGCTGTCCGGACCCTCAACTCGATGGAAAATGACTCCTCGGGTCTTACTCCGAATTTCTTGTTCTACGGCAGGGAAACCGCCTTGCCTCTGGCCAGCCTTGTCACCCCTCCAAGGCCGGACAATCACCATCTAACCCCTCAGGAACGAGCTATCCAGATCTCCCAACAAAGCATCAAATATCTCACTCAGCATAGACTTGGTCTTGAGGTTCTCCAGAGGAGAAGGGTTCACTTGGGGAATATGAATCACCCCCTTTATCCCCTGACAGCTCATGTAGGTCAGTCTGTCATGATTTGTGACTCCTCAGAGCTCAGGAATCATCCCAACCGGTCCCTTGCCCCTCGCTGGAGTGGCCCCCACATTTTGATTTCGGCGATCAATAATGTGGTGGGGGCCCTGCGCAGTGATTTTAAGCACCATCTTGGGCTTCCTGAAACAAGGAAATTATTAGGGATAGATCGGTTATTACCAATACCGAAAGGCCTCCGTTGGGAGAATATCAATACTTTATCTAGCTTCTCTAAAGAAGCAAGAGACAGCTTACTTGAGGAAAATTGGTCAAGCCTTGACTTGTTTGGTGAGTACCTGGAAGGAGCTGATCCCGGGCCTCGCCTCCACCAACTCGGCATGGACCCCTCTGAGGTAAATCTCAGTTATGAAGGAGCTTTGTGGGATGGACAGTCACACGATGAGGAACATGAGGAAGGAGGGGACGACCCTCCAGACGACGAAGGAGATCAACCACCTGGTGGGGGGGGTTTAGGAGATGGAGCAGCCCCTCATATGGATGAGCCAGGGCCCGGACACTTCCGGCCCGGCGTAGGCCTGGACATACAGGACGCCTTGAGCTCGCCACCTCCGGCGCCAGCCTCCTTCCCTGGGGTAGATCCCCATCCCCCACCTCCTCCTCCTCACCCTCCTAGTCCCTCCCTGGAGTCAGGAGAGGCTCGACACCAACAGGAAGATCGAACTCTCCTGTTGCCCGATGGAAGTCAGTTTCAGGTCTCCCGAAGGAGCTCCCGCAGCAGGATCTCTCGACATCCGACTAGGGTCAGGGAGTACAAGGTGGAAGATTCTTCTGGTGATGATGATGATGAGCCTTCCTCCTCCGATGATGACGATGAGGCTCCCGGCCCGGCCGACTCCTCTCTCTCGGGCCCTTCTCCCCATAGAAGAGACCAATCTCCACCTCTGGACCCCAATACACCAGGTGACACCGGCAACCAGGGCCACCTCGAACATTCAGGTGATCCAAATAGGTCAGGTGGCACACCTGGCAGAAACAGTAGGTTAGGTCATCGACTGAATAAGGTAAAGAAACGGTTGCGGGAACATTGGATAGTAGGAAAGCCCACTACTTCTAGTGATAACTCTGACAGACCTGCTCTTCCCTCGCCTCGGCCGGCGGACCATACCCCGAATATGACACCCCTCGTCCCGGTCCGACTTGAGGAGCAGGGCCAAGCTCTCTCTCTAGACACTGGCCCCCGAGGAGCAGGGCCAATCCGTCTCCGGAGTCCAGAGGAGCCAGCCGACCCTCAGGACCCTCCTGCTCGAGACCGCAGGCCTCGGCAGCCCCCTTCTAGGTACCAGTCCGAGGACTTCACTCCTGCACCTAAGGGGAAGAAGGAGAGTAAAGGGAGCCACAAGAGGAGGAAACAGTAGAAATGTGAGTACAAACAAGGAATGACCTCTAGTTAAAAGAACTGCTAACCCCAAACTAGAGCTGTTTATATGGTGATGGACACTAATGATGTAAGTGAGAATTTCTAATAAGCCAGTGTCCAACTCCCCACCGACATGTGTTGGTGTGGTAACCCCCTCTGCGGGTTGTGTAGTATAGTGACATGCCTTTGCCGCCCTGTGATGCAAAGATATGACACATTGCCCCTGTGGGCACAGTGCCTTGTTTCTTTTGTGTGTGTGGGGATCCCCCTACTGGTTGCAGCTTTCTTCATAGCCCAAGCTATGGAGGAGTTCTACTACGGTGGCTAGACGGGTCCCCCCCCCCTCTAGTCCCATGCCCCCCAGCTCCTAGATCCATGCCCCCTACCTGTCCTCTCCCATCTCCAGACCAGTGACATGCATCCCGAGGAGGAACTGGACGCCGGCTCTGTGGGAGTAGAGATAGTCATCTGCCTCCTAATACGGCCATTGTTCACCTTGGTTGCCCTCCTGCCAGCCATGTTCTGGGCCCTCTTGGTCTGCTCCCTCAGTGACGCCCTCACCTATGCACGGGGGTACTAGACTCAGTCAAAGCATGGCATTCCCCCATCAGCCCTACTTACCCCCGCCTCCCCAAGAGCTCCTAGTCCCTCCGTCCAGTATCAGCTCTCCACCAGGACTACAGCCCACGCCTGGAAGGTTCCCGCAGCTGTGTCCGGGCCTCCCGAGACAGTTCCTGATGGAGCATCAGGAGTTACTAGACCGGATGGTCGTGCAGCAACAACAGATGGTGATACAACAGCAACAGCAGCAGCAGCTCGGCCTACAGCAGCATGAACATCAGCAGGAACAACAGCAGCTACATCAGCAGCAGCAACACCAGCAACTCCTCCTCCAGCAGAAGTTGCACCGCGCCCATCTAGAGTTGGGTGCAGCTAATCAGAGAGTGACTCATAATGATGAGAGAACGGCCAGGTTAGAAATCCAAGTGGAAGAGCTCGAGTACAAAAGAACAGAGACAAAGAAGAAATACAAGGAAGAGATGGCCGCAGTGAATGTTGAATTAGAGGAAGGAAGAGCCTTCTTGTTGCAGGCTAATGCCAATCTGTCTGACCTGAAACAGTTAGTCCAGGAACAGTGGGTGCTGTGGGACCAGCAACAGCAAGAGATAGACCAGGTCACTACCAACCTGTCTGATCTCCAGCAACTTCAGACCCTTCCTCCCCCATCTCCCCAGTCGGATCTCAGTTCCCAGGCCGGAAGTGTCCTGGAGCAGGAAGTACAAGGCTTTGGTCTCCAGGCGGCAATCCACCAGGCCACTCAGACCCCGGCCCCTCTTCTTCCTCCTTCCGCCTTGCAACCCTTTCCGAACACCGGCGACTCCACACTTGCCAACCTTCCCTCCCCCCAGCAGGAAGTGTGCTTGTGTGGCTCAGCAATGGCCGCCCAGGACCCTCCGGTCCGCCGACCACTGCCGCCGCCAGATGGGGTTCACAAGGCCGCCAGGACCTTTCCCTCATTAAGAGTAACTCTGCTCTTGACCCTGGCAATCTTGGGAGGGCTGGGGATCCCGGCCTGTATGGCCTCCACTCTAGTGACTCCTCCGCCTCTGTCTTCAAAGCCCTCCAGGGGAGCCCCCGAGATGGGCATTTCCCCTCCTCCAGGCTCCACTGGATCAGGGACCCGGGGCCGCCCTGTCTCGCAGGAGTTCACACTCGAAGCCCTCAAGTGTCCTGCTTCCACCGCCCGACTGTATCCTGTCGAGGCTGTCTGCGGTGTCGACGGTGAAGTCCAGCCCAAGCCCTTCTCCACCACCAAGGCCATCCGCCGACGGGCCTATCTCCTGCAACATGACCGGCTACAAACCATTAAGTTGTGGAAGTGTACAAAACATGTATCGACCAAAAGTGTACACTGTGGTTTTGAATCCTGGTCCTCACCTGAAGGTCCCACCGACAAGACCTTCGAACCCACGGCGGTGCTCCCACAAGAGTGCCGGCAGGCAGTTCAACAGAGTATCTGGACTGACCCCTCGGGATCCATTCACCAGGTGCAGGAGGGAGTGAATGTCCTAAACTATGTGAGTCTGGGCTCACTAGATTATAGCTCATCAAGCGGGACATACTCTTGTCGGGGAGGTGATCGAACCAACAGCGCTGGAAGACAAGAAACTTCAGTGTTTGAGACCCAATCGGTCCAATTCTCCATCAAGTCGATGATGGGGATCTACTCAACTGTTGATAAATCGATCCAGGTCTCCTCCTCCATAGTATTGCCCCGAGACCGGTGGTCCTCCTATGGAACGGCATCTGTGGAGGGAGAAGTGTACTTGCAAGACAGCCCAGGGACTCCTCCTCCCACCTGCAGCCTCAAACTCATCCGAGGCCCCTTGGACTTCTTGATCTTCCCCCCTGTAGGTGACACGCCCTTCTTCACCGCAGTCAATATCCCTTCAAGGGTGAAGATTAATTATCAGCAACCCGAAGTCCCAATCCCCAAGAGTTGCCTTTTCGATATTGGACAGCACAGAAGAACATATCGTACAAACTATAAAGATATCCTCATCTTGGTCGAAGATAATTCAGCCTCTCACCTGCCAAATGTATCCCTGCCTCAAGAGTCGCTGGAAGTCCATCTGCCCCTTCAAGAGCGGAGTAGACTGGACTACCTCGACTGGAGTCTCCAGCTTCGCCTCGAAGACATGACAGCGGAGATCAGGAAGACCCGCTGCCTTCAGAGTTTGTACGAGGATTACTCCTCCAGGTCCTCTCAAAGGCCTGGATGGAGGATCATAAGTCGTGGGGAAATCCTGGTAATGGTCAGGTGTGAAGTAGAGATCGTCCGCCCTCTCCTCACCGCCTCGACCTGCAGTAAACAGCTGAGTGTTGTGGACACGGAAGGAAAACCTTGGAGGCTCCATTCGAAGAACCGCTTGCTTACCGATTATGGAGAAAAGGTCCCCTGTGGCCCCCCTAGCCCGGTGTTCGCTTTCAAAACCAGGGAGGGCTCCTATATCTCCCAAAGTCCCCGGCTTCAAGTCGTCCCTATGAACCTCAGCTCCAGCAGCAGGAGTAATACCATCCCCTCCTTTCTTTCCCTGGAGGAGGATCGTCTCTTGACACCCCGCCTCAATCCATTTCACGAGCCAGGAGGCCTGTATAGTGAAGAAGAAATCGAGGGTGACCAGGAGCAGTATTTGAGAGAATGGAGCCTTCTCGTCGGAACCCCCCCAGCGGCTCTTCTTGTCCCTGAAGAAGCATCGCCACCTGCTTCAGCTGCGTCCTCTGCTCACACTCGGGCCTTCCAGTCTACCTCCGAGAAGGCCCTCCAGGGAGTCGAGGCCTTCCTCAAGGGCAGCCTCCGGTCACTCATAGGTAGGGGTCTCACCTTCATGGAGGACTTCATCCTAACCATGTTACTCACACTGGGCAACCTTTGGGGGGTAGTGTTGTTGTTCACTAAGGTAGGAAGCTCGATTGCCCATTTGTTTGGGTGCATTGGGCCAGGCAGCACCCAGACTTGGCAGGAAGCGATGTGCTGGGCCTGTTGCGGACCCTTGAAGTTAGCAACCACGGCTCGTCGAGGATTCCCAGCAGCTCCTCCGCCTCCACAGCCTTCGGCCCCCAGTCTGGAACAGGAAGACGGTGGGTCAGGAGTAGGAGATGACGAAGGGAGCCCCCCTCCCGCTTCCTCCTCCTCCTCCAAATCACTCATGAAGTGGAGGTCCTCGAAGAAGAAGAAGTCGAAGAAGAAGGCACAGGCGCCGGCGGCCCCCGAGACACCTGACAGAACCCTCACCCACCTGGGGTATCAGAAGTACAGTGCGGCCGGTCCTACTGCCCTTCCTCCTCTCCTCTCCTCCTCCTCGTCTGCGGAGCGCAACAGGAGGAGACAGGCTGACTCCATGGTCGGCCTGATTGAACCAGGGCGAACCAGGAATAACCCGACCATCCTCTGCCCTGCTCAGTCCGCCTCCACACTGCCCTCCACGCAGGGACGAGGACGAGCACCCAAAGCTCCCAGAGGATCCATCCATCAGGAAGAAGTGGAGATTTTGCTACCTCCACCTGATGCATTATCATCTGACTTGGCGAAAGTGTTCTTCAAGAAGGGGGCTCGGTAGAGCTCCTTTCTACCCATTCATCCTCCTCCAGGACACCCCTTCATCCTCCTCATATCCCCTCCTCCACCTGTAAGAACTAGAAAGGTGACAGTATGATGAGTGATAAGTGGTGACGAAAATGACTCTCTAGATCAGAGAAATGACCAGACCTGATGCCTACGTTCCTTATCCTATGATTCATCCCCTTCCTATCATCCCAGAAGACCTGCGTTCCTTCAATTCATTATCATCCTTCTCCTGTCATCCCCAAGAAGACCCCAGAAGGAAGATATAAGGAAGAACTCGTAAAACTAATGTATATCTAAATAGTAACTTGAAGGACTGTCAAGTTATATCTTGAATGTTCATTAGTTATGTCAGTTTCTTGTGTATAATAGAGTGTGCTAACACATTATATTGGCATGATTAACAATGGTGATGGTTCTGGAATGTACCACGGGGATTTATCCAATGGGATTCGTACCCAAAGGATTTGTACCACTGGGATCTTTATGGTTTATTCTTCTTGAATGTACCTCATGAGGGATTTTGTATGGATTGGCATGGGATTGGTATGGCTCCTCTTCGGATGGGTAAAGTCTCTCCCTGTATAGGGAGAAATTGACCCGTCTCTGCAAACTAATGAATGATGATGAAATCAGTGATACTTGCATGACTTGTCATGGTGAAGGAGTCCCTCGTCAGCTTCCATCTGGAAGGGCCCTGGGCTATCTGAAACAAGACAAGGTAATTTTAAGAAGTGAGTTGGATTAGTTCACCAGCTCATGATAACTCCGCCAGTTCTCTTGTGCCAGTATCCAACCCAAATCCATGTCGGCCATCTTGGATCGGGAAAGATATCTGAAAATAAGATTTAATTAGTATACTAATCTCCAACCAGCAACTGCTTGTTCGACTACCTGCCCCCTTCACAGCTGACTCTTGACTGGGCCTAGTCGACAGTCGAGCTACGAAAGGGGAACTAGTAGGCCTCTAGCGAGTCTAACACTGTGTGGATTCGACAAAGACCCACTGAAGGTATCATCGGTGATGGCGACAAGGGCTCTAGCTTTAGCATGTTAACTACTAAGGATTTACCTGTGAAGTTTTTGGATGTTTTAGTATCCCCTCTTTGACCCAACCTGTGTGTGTCAAAGAGATGCTACACGGAAGTGTTTGTACCTATGATGGCTCATCTGTACCACACTTCCTTATAGTATCTGGGTGGGGCGTTGATCTGCCTATATGCGGTCCCTCGTCGGACCCGCTTTTGTACCGCCCTTGCCGCGAGAATATACGACAGTGGTCTTCCGAATCAACTTGGTGTCGGTCGGGCAGAACTAACGTTCCCATATAACGTCCCCATGCCTATGTCCATTTGCCGGCGCACGTTTAGGAGGGATTCTATTTATTGATCTCTTTTGGACTGTGCGTTGGGTCCTTTTGGGAGCCACTCCGTGGAGGGATAAATCATATATATTCATCCCACAGGAAGAGCTGTCCATCCACAGCTTTCGCGTCAAAATCCTGAAATATTAGTCAAAGATCAGTTATCAGATACTATAAAAAAACAAACAATAACTTCACAATAACTTTACCACTCGGTGATCTTGTCTTAGGTCATGGGGTATTATCAAAAGGTATCCAGTATGGGTAGGTTTACCAGTAAGTAAAATAGGTTAGTTTGAGTAGATACCCCAGTGATAAGTGAATCCATCCCTGTGAGGAGTAAAATCCCCCCTTGGGCCCCGGCTCCAAGATGAGTCAAGATGGCCAGAGAGACCAGGCCCAGGGCGGCCCCCACCACCAGGGCGACCCAGGTGGGGACAATGTAGTAGAAGACGAGTCGACTGATAGAGGCGGCTCGGACGTGATCACAGTTGACACCCGCATCCTCTCCCAAAACCTGATTGAAATCCTCGGAAATGTTGAAGCTAGTCAGTGGGATGATGGTTGGGTGACATTGAGCGATGGATACCAGTTCCGGCTTTGGAGTGCCATTCATCCTGAGCCAAAAGAGAATGAAAATGAGACCATGGATGCTTTTATTCCTCGACAGAGAGAGGCTCGCCTCGAACGCCTCACCATATTAGCGAACCGTGCTCAAAGAACCTTGGATGCCAGAACGGCTCAAACCGAGGCCCGTCAGGCCTCCCTCCCTCCTCTGCAACCCCCTCTGCTCCCTTCCCGCGACGCTACGGTGGAGGCGGACGACCGGTTTGCTAAACAGGTGTTGCTCAACCAACTAGCTAACCGCGCAGCAGAGGACACGACAGACCCTCGCGACAAACCTATGTTTGAGTTTTTGGACAGGGTTGAGGCTGAGGCGGCTAGGGCAGCGTTCCAGAAGGTTCTGAATGACCCGGCCGGCGGGTTGGCAGCCTTAACGCCCGAGGAACGGAAGACCATGGCCGATTGGAAGAGTAAGTCTGAAATTAGAAATCGAAAAAAAGCCGAGGAAGCGGCCCGAACTCTCGGCGTGTACTCTCAGATTTACTCGGATCAAGAGCGGCAGCTCGCAAAGAACTCGGCGGCGGCTGCCCCTATCACCCGGCCTAGCCCCATCCGCATGACGTGCCCGAAGTTTAACCCGGCGACGGACCCGATTGGCTCTCTAGCGACGTGGCTTGCAGGGGTACAGAACTTCCAGAGTTTGCAGAGAGTTACAAATTTGGAAGATAAAATCATGGTGCTGTTCGGGTCAATTGATATCAATGCACAATATCGCTTGGGTGAAAGGCTTCTACCGACTTCTCCCTTTGTAAAGACCCTCACCTATGAACAGTATGTAGAGCAAATAACACTGATTTTTTCCCCTCCGGAGGAGTCACAATTGTGGCGATCAGACTACAAGAGTTACAAACAAGCTCGCGGAACAACCGTCCTGGATTATATCCAGAAGAAAGGCCAGCTGTTCAAACTAGGGTATAAGGAGTCTCTAGACAGTCAGCATTTTATCGAAGAAACAATTCTCAATTTATTTCACAGTAAGGTAAAACAAGAGGTCTATAGAGCAGCCCCGACCACATTCGCTGATCTCATCACGGTGAGCCAGAAGGCGGTTGGCCTAATCCGACTTATGGAAGCTCCAGCCGCCCCCAACACAATCGGGTTAGCGTCTGTAAGCCATCCCGCCCCCGCGTCAGCCTCCTCATCATCCTCCTCATTCTCAAGAAACTCCGGCGGCCTGGTGGGGGAATTGTTAGAGGCGGGAGAGGAGGAGGATGACGATGAGGGATTTGTCGAACCTCTAACGATTGCTCAAATGGATTTTTGCCTTTTAAATGAATCAAATGAGGAATCGATCTTCTGGGAGAGTCAGCCCGATGGTTCAGAGGAATCAGAGACGGTGGGGGAAATGGGAGGATCGCCTCAAAACTCACCGGCCAGCCCAGAAGGTCCTTGCTGGGTTTGTAGCGGCCCTCACGTAAAGCGTAATTGCCCATCTCGCCTTAAGGCGGTGCACGCCAAAGTCGGACGCATGCCCCGCCCATCGAGGGGCGGGCGAGGCGGGAGACCGTTCCGCCGGTTCGAAGAGGTGCGGCGAGGAGCTTCGCGTCGAGGCAGATCTTCACCGAGGTTCCGGTCAACTGTACCCTCTGCTGGAAGATCAGCAGTTAGTAATTCTAGACAAGGAATTCTGCCTTACCGCGAGAGAGGAGTAGGGGAGCTGGCAGACCGTGGCCAGGAAGAAGGGCCCACCTCCGCCACACCTGAGGAAAGAAATGATATAAATCAGGAGGTGGGTGGTTTATACGATGCTCAGTACGACTACTACGACCAACAAGAACAGTCAAATTTTTAGTTGACCCCCCCGAATATCGGGGGGGCTACCAGGACAATCCTGAACGTGACAATTATTTAGTTGGCCAGATGACTGCCCTCCAGAACTCGCATAACAAAGGTGACCCCTTGGGCCCGCCCAAGTCCCGGATCCAGCTCATCCAGGAACTCAAGGCGGCTAGGCGGGAGAAAGTTAGGTTACATAGGGCGCCAAATAGAGAGGGGGTGACCCCTCGGTCCCTCGGCCCCTCGGACAGCCTTGGCACCGCACCAGCCCACTTTCCCCTCGCACGACTAGCCTGGGTCCAAATGGGGGAAGGATGGCCAATAAAGAACGAGGGGGGTCATGCCCTCGGTTGGCCGGAGCAGGTTTAAAGGTTGAGCAAGAAGCGTCGGCCCTTCCCTGGATGGGTAAGTCATCCCCGAAAGACAAGGGAGGGGAAATTGCCCCGGGCAGGAAACTCCCCATCTCCACCATCCAGACAGACCTTGCCAGGGCCCCGGCCGCCATTGGACACTCTCGAGTTCTCCATCCCTCCGAGGATCCTTTACTGTCACCAGAGGAGGACCAGAGGAGGGCCGGGGGACGACCGGATGATCAGGCGACTGGGGGCCGACCACTGGAACATAAGATCCTACAGGTTGACAGGGTCAAGCCTCATAATACTAAAGCATTTATCAGGATGGCCTCTGAAAGATGTAGGGCAATCTTTCTAGCCTTGCCGGATAGTGGGAATCTTTGTAAGGCGGATCTAATGAGTCTATCTACATTCAAGGTTTTGAACAGATGTGCCGTTAGAAAGATGCAAATCGATCCTATTGAGTCCTCTCAGGATATAAGGAGTGTCACCGGGTCAAGTCTTAAAATAGAAGGGAAAATCAGAGGGGGTTTGACAGTCACATTGCAAGGGTCTGCTGGAACCCTACATTTAAACCCTCTTATTTCAAGCAATTTTACGGGTTCTCATTTGAACCTGTCACAAGACACAATGTCGAGGTTGAGAATTCAATTGCAACCCAATACCAAGGATGGAGGGTATTTTGTAACTCAGGCAGGCAAAGCTCCTTTGGTGGCTCGGAGTGGATTGTATAGTTTGAATTATACAGAATCTTTGTTCAAACGCATCTCCATTTATCGTCATAAGAATGGTTGGCTTCACCAAAAGTTCAAACAAACAAACAAAAGATCATGGGAGGTCGGGCAGATAGCCCTCAGTGAGCGGCGAGGTTTAAAAGCCTTAGGGATGGAGAATCGAATCCTTAGGGAACCTGGGGAAAATCCCATGATCCTTACTAGGGATGGGTTTCTACAAGTCCCTTTGCCTGGCACCCCTAAGGAGGTGCCCCCGCCGACCCCATTTGACTGTGACCCCTTTTTGGCTCACGAGGACCTAAGGGGAATGACAGTAGAAGAACTCAGGGAGTATTTTGAGGGTCCCCTAAACGATCAGGGGGCCCCCCAAATTACCCCAGAAGTTGCCCATTTGAGCCAGTTAACACCTGGTCAAAGTGCATTCCTAGCTCCTCAAATGGGAAGGCTAAAAAAGGCCATCGCCTTGGCTTCAGGTGAGGCGGCCACTGTAGTGGTGACAGCAACTCTACCGCGGGACAGTTATATTTTTGTGGAAGAATTAGCCAATAAAAATAACTCTGTCACTCTAGAAGGTTTGCACATCACTCAGGCCATCTCCTTGTGTATGGACGGTAAGTCTGTGGTCTGTATAGCAACCAACCGTACTATAGGATCCTTGTCAGTTGGGGTCAATTCTCCGATATGTCAGTTATCTGTGGTTCGCCCAGATTTCGAGTCGGCAGTGTTAAAGCAACAACAGGACAGGTTTGTCTCACCTGATTCTCCAGCTCCTGTCCCTGGCCCCGAACATCCCCGACCTGCTCCACAGGCTCCGGGCCCTCGCCCTGCATCACCTCCTCGTACGCCTCCTCCTCCTGCAAAGAAGCTTACAAAACGAAGAAAAAAGAAGAAAACCACTATAATCAGTCATGTCTCAGAAATCATCCCAGAGCATCATTCTTTCCCCATTAGAAACCTTTCTAACGATGAAGAGGACGATGAATCTGACTTGGACCCCATGATGCCCGGCCTGTTACCGGCCGGTCAGGTAGGGGTTGACGATGACGATGACGATGACGATGACGATGAAGAGGATGGTCTCCCTCGCCTCCCCGACCTGGTCACCACCGACTGTGACTCGTCGGATGAGGGCGATGATGAGGACTATGGTTACCGCCCCCCATGGCGAGGAGGATCGCCCTACCTACCTAGAAGGATCGCCCCCGGTGGCGATGACGGTGAAGGCGATGACGATGAGCACAAAGGCGATGGTCCCCCTGGTTTGATGCCCTATGAGTCAGGTGATAGTGAATGGTCGGACAGCGATGAAGAGAATTTAGTTTATTCTAGACAGTGTCCCACCTGTCAACTTGTCTGTGTTTGCCCAGTGAACATCCGCTCTAGCCAGGAAGACCTGGTGGTAGGCGAAGCCTCTGTCCCTCCAGTTCCTCCTGCCAACCTGAGAAAGAAAAGAAAAGAATTAGATGAGATTCTCAACAAGACTTTCTCTCAGGAAACCTGGAAATTTGGCCGGATAGTCCAGCCTAATGAACCTGACTCTGACTCAGATTTAGATGACCCGAATCTACCGTTTGATTGGAAGTCTTTACCTATGGCTGAAAAGAAAAAAAGGTTATGTGCAGACCTAGGCTTGAACAATAACTCAATCCTTGATGCCGAGCCCGCCCAGCGGGACCGCCTCCAGGATTTGGTTACTGAATATGCAGACATCTGGACGGACGGACTTTCATATAACGCTGGCGCGCTCCCAGCGGTACCTTTCATCTCGGCGCGCGTCATCCTGGACCCTGCCAAGGGACCGCATGTCCCTTACAGAGCCGCCGTAAGGGTCCTTAATCCGATTCAGCGGGCTGGACTCGAAGCTAAAATCAGACAATGGGTAAGCCAAAGAATCGTAGAGGAGTCGGCTTCTCAATGGAGTTGGCCCCTAATTTCGGTCGCCAAGAAACGGAGACCGGGGCAACTTACCCCTGAGTATAGGTTTTGCGCAGATCTGAGAGTGCTAAATAACAAGGTTTTGGCTGACTCCTTGTTCACTGGCTCGGTGCCAGCAAATTTGGCGTTATTAGAGAGACATTGTATATATAGCGCTTTAGATCTTTATAACGCTTTTGAAAGTTGTGAGCTAGAACCAAACAGCCGTGATTTCTTTAGTTTTAGCTCTCCTTCGGGACAACAATTTAGATACCGCAGGTTACCTCAGGGCTTCGTAAACTCGCCCGCGATTATGTCACGATTAACGGCTGAACTTCTGGCTAACCTGCCCACTTCGTCCCGGGAGGCCAAATTAAGTCGGTTGGCACCCGACACTCAGAGTACACATGGCGCTCAACGTGTCTCAGGTCAGCAAGAGGCCGGTAATCCTATACCAGCCAACACCCATGATAACACTCTTCACAACACTCCCCAAAACATCCCCCAAACACCTCCTCGTATAAAACCTATGAAAAATACACCCCCCATCAACAACTCGGGTACTTTGGGTTACGTAGACGACGTCCTTTGTTACTCCATGACCCTAACAGACCACATTAACTTACTCCACATACTCTTCCATCGCATCCGGGAGGCAAACTGTCGATTAAAAACCAGTAAATGTTTTCTTGCCCGAAAAGAGGTCGAATACCTAGGTTATATGGTGGGGGAGAATGGGTGGGGAATGTGTCCTGCCTACAGGCAATCTGTAGTATCTTGGCCAATTCCGACCAATAAAAAGGAGTTAAGTAGTATTCTAGGCCGTGCGAATTATTACAGATCGTTCATACAGCACTACTCAGACCTCACTGCAGATCTGAACAAAGCCAAGACAAGAGAGCAAACTCCCTGGGTTCTCTCTCCAGAAGAAATTAGACAATTTCACAAACTCCAGGAAGCCTTTAACAATAGTGAAGCCTTATCCTTCCCTAACTATGATGACCTCAAACTCAATCCATTAATTATGGACTTAGATTTCAGCAAAAAAGGGCTATCAGCTAGTATTTCTCAAAATCAGGAATGCAGTGACAAAATCTTCCGCGAAAGGCTTTTATGTAATGTATCTAGAAAAGCGCCCTCTGAACTGTCAGTTTCTTCCAGTCACAGGGGAGAAATTTCTGCTTGCATCCTAGGTCTTAATTCTTTCCGACACCTTTTATTGCTAGCACCATTCAAAATAAGGTCGGATTCGATATCGGTTCGATATTTGTCGACATTAAAAGATCAAAGGTCCCCATTCCCTCGATATTTTCAATTATTAGCCGATTTCACATTTACTGCCGAACATCGGCCTGGCAGGACAAACATCCCCGACGACTCAATATCGAGACGAGATGATTTGCCAGAAATGAACAGAGACGAGTTGGACTTCCATTCTAGCCAATCTTTTGTGGACCAGTTGACTCTAGCTCAACTAGAAGAACTAGAAGATGTCGCAATAGAATTTGCTGATCCCTACCCTGCACTTTGGTCTTCCCAAACTTGCCAAGCTACAGACATGTGGCCTAGTTCACCCCAAGATCTAGTAAAAACAGATATCGACACACCCCCCACAAA
>ENA-UOYH01000403-UOYH01000403.1-marine-metagenome-genome-assembly--contig:-NODE-403-length-15952-cov-3.894425_pt1 | contig 15952 bp, 17 predicted proteins | sample MGYA00238175_ERZ767261 | MGnify/ENA primary metagenome ERZ767261 (study PRJEB28946, sample SAMN06267185) | marine metagenome | isolation source: Columbia River Estuary | place: USA:Columbia River Estuary...
GTTAATGGAGTATGCATCACCACCGTCGCTGTCAGCATAAGCACCACCGATGAAAGCGGTAAGCTCGTCAGACAGTGCGATTGAAGCGCTTGCCTCAATGGCGTAACCACTTGCATCATCACCACCAAGACGATCAGCATCATAATCGTATGCTTCATCTTGAAGTGACAAGGTGTAAATGTTACCATCGATATCTTTGGTAAGCTTCACCCCCTGTGCATACTGTGGCAGGCTGTTCAAAGCTAAGTCCCCACCAAAGTCATAGGCTGTAGAATACTGATAAAGACCAGTTGGCTCCTTAGCTTCAAGACCGAGCATGGACTCGTAACGACCCATGGTAAGGGCAGCGCCATTGCCAAGATCGTAAGATACGAAAGCTTGCTCAACGTCTGTGTTGGACTCGTTGTTGCTTCCTTCGTATCCGAGATCAACACGACCAGTTACTTTGCCGAAGTTGAACAACCAGTCGATCTCGACTTGGTCGATGCCGAATGAGTTGTCACTTACGCCTTCACCTTCAAAGTCAGTGTCAGAGTGTGAGTAGGACATGTCGACAAAACCTTCGAAGCTGAGGAACTCATTAATTTTGATTTCCGCAGTCGCAAGGCTTGAGGCCGCTGCAAGAGCGGACGTAATTGCAATTGTTTTTTTCATAGTTTGTATTGTTTATTTGGGTTGGTTTGTTCGAGGTGAGCTACTCACCCGCGGTAACCAAAACCGCTTAGATGAGATGCTTAATAATAGTTAAGATCACCCCTTACAAGCAAGATTATGACAAAAATGCCAGATTTAACAAGTATTTTGTTAACTAATCTTAACCATTGAATCAATGGCTCTATATGGGCCGTTGGGTGCGCACTAACAAAATAACCGCTGTTAGAACCTCCCCACTTGCGACTCAAGCAAGATTAGATCGCGAGCTTTGCGCTCCACTCCCTGGCTTTTTGGCCGAACGATTTCTCTGGCTCAGCGTAGCTAATGCCGCGTGAGACGTTGACCACATCCGGGGCTGTTCTTGCTTTGCCCTGCAGGCTGGCGAGATCTCCACCCTGAGCACCAAGCCCGGGAATGAGCAGCGGACTATCGACAATGCGTTCTAATACCTCTTCACTAGCATTGGTCAGACCGACGACATAACCAACATCGGTGGCGCGTCCTTCTTCAGCGGCACGCTTGCCAAGCTCCTGAACCAGCTCAAAGACAAAGCGCCCGTCGGCGAGCTTCTGGCGCTGAAAGTCAGCACTTCCGGCATTGGAAGTTACGGCGAGCAGGTAGATGCCCTTCCCTTCCCAATCAAGGAATGGCTCGATCGAATCATAACCGAGGAACGGATTCAGGGTGACCGCGTCGACGTTCCAATTCTCAAAATAAGACTTAGCGTAATACTTCTGCGTTTCACCAATATCGGATCGTTTTGCGTCGAGGATCACGGGCACTTCGTCTGGCATCTGCTGAAGCATGTCCTGAAGCATCTCAATACCGCGCAATCCCATCGCCTCAAAGTAGGCCATGTTGGGTTTGAAGGCAGCCGCGTATTCGGCGGTCTCTCCGACGATACGCTCTAGATATTCAGGAACGGCGTCGATACCACCTGAGAGCTCAGGTCTTGGATCGATGCCAACACAGAGGCAGGAGCCTACAGATTCGATGCGCTGGGCGAGCTTGGCAGAATAAGTCATGGTCAGTATTTGGAAATATAAGAGGAGATGAAAATGCTTACTTTGCTTTACCTGCAGCGGCAAGACGCTTGTGCAGCTCGGGCCACTGCTCTTGATTGACAATGTAACCAATACAGTTGTCACTACCACAGCGGCATGGATGATCCTCGTAACACTCAATGTCAAAGCCGTAGTCAAAGGTGAGCTCCTCCCCTTCTTTGATCTCACGCAAAGAATAGATATAGACGCGGCGGCCAATGATCCACGCCTCGCAGTTCGGGTCGCAGGAGTGATTGATCAGTCGGGCTGTGTTCCAAGGCACGTTGCCATCGATGTCCCACTGCTCATCTAGAGTAAAGATGTAGACCGCAGCATCGCCATGCTCTTCGTGTCTTGCATACTGATCCCAGGCACGGTCTTCGCTGATCTCCTTATTTACTGGCTCACCTACATACTCAATCACTTCGGTCTCTTTAGCGATATCCTGGGTCGCGTAGACTCCTCTGCCATGTATTTCAGAACCACGCACCTCGCACCAGTCGCTCTGGGCGCGCTCGTAGAGTTTCTTGAATTTGCGGACCAGCTTGGCCTCACGCTCGAGCTTCTTGTGTTTCGACATAGTAAAAAATAGGTGATGCAGTCTGCTTACTTAATCTCGCGTGCACTTGACTCGGGCAGCCCAAGTTCATTCCTATCGATAGGCAATGAGGGAAACAAACTTCGCAAGTCCTGAATCGTTGGCTTCATCCCGGTGAGGAAATACCAATTGTTGGCACCCTTCTCTGTAATAGCTATGGCATAGCTTTTCTCCTCAAGGGTTCTCATGCGGCCTCCCTGCTGCGGGTCAGGCACTTTCACCTGCGTGGTAGTTGGCACCACCGCCAGCCAGTGACTCACCATAATCTCACGGCCATCATCATCGAGCTCAAGCTTACCCGAATCTGGATTCACTTTCTTGGCCCTCCACACATCAAAAAAGGCAGTCGGCCGATCGGCGCGGTAGCCACTGACAATTAGCCCCATCTTGACTCGCTGCTGGTCGCCTGATGCGAGCTGGCGATCTAGGCTCTCCATGCTGCCGATACGCTTCGCCAGCCGCCTCTTCCAGCGCGGATACATCCGCTCTTGGCTATACTTAAAGTTGCCACGCATGAGCTCCAGCCCCATCTTCTGCACCGCTGCTTGAGCCTGCTCAGCAATCACAGGGTCGATAGCGACACGCTGCGCATCGACACGCATGGTGCACATCAGCATGACAACTATGATTGTGTGAAAGTATAAATTCATCTTACTTCGCCGAGTGATTACCACCCTGCTGGGCATATACATCCCCGTTCGCGAGAGGAAAGTCAAGCCATGGCTAAGTGCTACAGCATACGCCTCGACGATTACCATTCAGCAGATCCTAAATAATTGCCTTTGAGCATAGTTAATTTCTCTTATTCAATTTTCTAAAAAACTTGGAAAATCGTCTTTGCAAAATCAACAAGATTACGCCTATGCTCTCGTCATGGCGAAAAAGGCATTAGGAAAAGGGTTAGGCGCGCTGATCAAGCAGCAAGCCGGTGGTGATCTCAACCCCTCAAAAAAAGATGCTCCACCAGCGGACTCCTTCGTACCGATAGACACGGTTGTGCCCAGCCCACTTCAGCCACGTAAGCAGTTTATCCAAGGTCAGCTCGACGAGCTCAAAGATTCCATCAGCCAGCACGGAATTATTCAGCCCCTCATCGTACGTGAGGTCAACGGCAACATGGAGCTCATCGCTGGAGAGCGCCGCTGGCGTGCCTCGAAGGCGCTCGGCTTAACGGAGGTCCCCATTGTCATCCGCGAGGCCAGCGATCAGGATGTATTGGAAATGGCGCTGATCGAAAACATTCAGCGCAAAGACCTCAACCCTATTGAGGAGGCTCAAGGTTATGTCCAGCTAGCAAAAGAGTTCGGCATCAAACAAGACATCATCGCCAAACGTGTTGGCAAGTCCCGCGCTACTGTGGCAAATGCAATGCGCCTTATGGAGCTTGATCCAGAAGTCAGAGATCACGTAGCACAGGCACGCCTGAGCGTAGGCCACGCCAAGGCAATCTTATCGATCAAGGACGCTGCCATTCAACGCCTCGTCGCCGACCAAGTCCTTAAGAAGTCACTCACAGTGCGTGCCGCAGAGCGGCTCGCCAAAGAGATGCTCGCCCCCAAGAAAAAATCTGGCCATGACAAGAATAACGGCGGCAGCGACGAAGCCAATGCTGTGATTGCACAGATTCAAAACGCCCTCAGGGAGCGCTTCGCCACAGAGGTCAAAATGAAGCACAGCCCGAAAAAGGGAAAGATAGAACTTACCTACTATGGTAATGATGACCTGCAGCGTATACTCGACCTGTTAGGCATCCAGTTGTAATGTTCCCAGCTGGCATAACCATTTGGCCCTCCTGTGGTATTTGACCGCATCCCATACCTGCACCCTCTTTATCTCTCTCCCACTAGGTTGTGAAAGTAAAACCACCGCTCTCACTGGTATTAGGTCTTGTTATCGCTGGAGGCTTTCTCGCATACAAGCAACTCAGCAACCCTGAAGACCGCCACGGCAAGGCAGCCTATGCTCACACCGAGTCCATCCTCGCCTGCGGACCTCGCCCGGCTGACTCCGAGGGCTTAAAAAAAGCTCAACAGTATATCTCAAAACAGCTCGCCCAGCACGGCTGGAGCACCATGAGCCAAGCAGTGGAGCGAGACACGCCACTTGGCAAAAAAACCTTTGTTAATTTAATCGCGCGCTTTGAAGTCGACCAGCTTGAAACACTAGATGACCTCAAGGCGCAAAAAACCAAAGGTATTCTCAGCGCTCACCTCGATTCTAAACTCATTCCGGGAATCCCTAACTTCTTAGGAGCCGATGATGCAGCCTCTGCCTGCGCCCTAATCATTGAGCTCGCTGCACAGCTGGGCAGAAACCACCCCGAACTCGCCAGACAATTAGAGATTGTATTCTTCGATGGTGAGGAGGCCTTCGGAGAAAACATCACTCCCTCAGATGGACTCTATGGCAGCAGGGCCTACGCATTATCACTCTACGATCGTAAGCCGAAGCCTGCCTTCGGTATCGTCCTCGATATGATCGGTCACAAGAACTTAAAAATCGCAGTGCCAGCTGATACTGATCGCACACTTTACCAAAGCTTACTCGATGCGGCCAAATCCAACGGCTACGAGAAGCATTACAGCATGGCCAATGGCAGCATCATTGATGACCACCTATACCTCAACAAAGCCGGCGTGCCCACCATTGACATCATAGGAGCAGACTTTAACCACACTCATTGGTGGCACCAATCTGGTGACGATATTGATCTCATCTCTGCCAAAAGTCTGACGATATCATATCATACGACAATGACTATGCTGATCGACTTGCTCAGTGAATAGTCGGCATCTTAGTCAGAACTTATCGGACTGACTAACTCCTGCTCCACACCCTTATTGAAGGTCTAGTCGCTAAGTGCTGCTCGCCAGTCATCGTCCAGCTTGCTCGGCTTACCAGTCGCATCGACTCTTACAGTTTTCATCTCACCGCTGGCAACTTGGTTGCCATTACAGCTCATCAAGAACTTCCAGACGATAGAGCTAGTTCCTAATTGATCGGGTGAGATCGTAACCTGAACCACATCCCCCGCTTTCACAGGAGCCGTGTATTCGCAGCTAAGCTTTACACGAGGCCAACCACCATCGGCTAACAATGGAATACCTAGACTAGCCAACAAATCATGCTCAGCCTCTTCTGCATAGCAAAGAATCCTCGCAAAGTGCACTACCCCCGCCGCATCAGTATCGGCAAACTGAGCACTGCGCTGATAGACATGTTCCATTGTTCGAGTTTAGTTAGTCAAGCTCTCGCACCAATACGGATGCGTTATGACCTCCAAAGCCAAAGGAGTTACTCAAGGCACTCTTGACCTCAACTTCGCGCGCTACATTAGGTGTGTAATCGAGATCACATTCAGGATCTTGATTCTCTAAGTTGATGGTTGGAGGAATGATGTTTTCCTTCATCGCCATGATGCAAGCGGCTAATTCTACACCACCGGCGGCACCCAAGAGGTGACCAGTCATGGATTTCGTAGAACTGACAATGAGTCCGTCGTTGGCATAATTTCCAAAGCTCTTTTTAATCGCCTTTGTTTCACAAATATCCCCCATCGGTGTTGAGGTTCCGTGGGCGTTCACGTAGGTCACTTCTTCAGGATTCATTTTGGCGTGGCCGAGTGCCATATCCATGCAACGCGCCGCGCCGAGACCTTCAGGATGGGGTGATGTCATGTGGTAAGCATCACCACTGACACCGTAGCCAGCCAGCTCTGCATAAATGGTAGCACCGCGCTTTTTGGCGTGCTCATATTCCTCGATCACCATCACTCCAGCGCCCTCACCCATGACAAATCCGTCACGACCAGTATCAAATGGACGCGAAGCGCGTTCAGGCTCATCGTTGCGTGTGCTGAGTGCTTTCATATTACTGAAGCCAGCCAGACCCATTGGTAAAATCGTCGCTTCAGCACCACCACAAACAAAGGCATCTGCATCACCGAACTTAATCATCCTCCATGCCTCACCAATGTTATGGTTTGAGGTAGCGCAGGCAGTCACAATAACCATGTTAGGACCACCAAAACCATACTCCATTGAGAGAATACCACTGCCAATATTAGAGATCATCATCGGGATAACGAAAGGTGAAACACGAGACGCTCCACGATTAAGCAACTTGGTGTGCTCATTCTCGAGAGTTCCCAAGCCACCAATACCACTACCGACCATCACACCAACACGGTTGCGGTCGACACCCTCATCATCAATACCAGAATCGTTGATCGCCATCTTAGACGCCGCGATTGCAAACTGAGCGTAACGGTCACAGCGCCGAGCATCTTTAGGGTTATTAAACCATGGCGCTGCGTCAAAGCCTTTAACCTCTCCAGCTATCTTACAAGGATACGGCTCAGGATCGGTCAGTGTGACTGGCCCGATACCGCTTTTGCCGGCTTTGAGGCCATCCCATGTACTTTGTAAATCATTCCCCAATGGGCTAAGAACTCCGATACCGGTGATAACAACTCTGCGATCGTTCATATATTTGTGATGTGTATTAGCGACCGTGATAGGCCTTATTGACGTGTCAAAAAGCCGCGACGGCAGCGCTATTATTGTATAGATCTCTTAGAGTGCAAGCTCTGATAATGAATCATCATCAGCCGAGGCGTCGGGACGCTCCCCGATCATTCGCACGGCCACACTCTGGGCACAGAGGATGGCGTTCCTTGGTCTTATCTTTGTAAACATGGCCACAAACCCTGCAGGTAACAATCTCCCTCTTGCGTAGGCGAATTCGGCCTCGTCGATTAAGATGCGCTAAGAACACGACAAACCCAATACCCAAGAGCGGAACGCCCAAAAGCCAAAGTGCTAATTCTTCCAAAGTAAGCTCAATCATTTGCTGAGTGCTTCGATTTGCAATTCCAATTGCCCCACCACCATCTCCGGAGCCCCCTCACCACCATCACTAAAACGCTGAGCACGGAGCCAGGCGGCCAGATTTCGCTGCCTTTCTGTAGTCTTTATCGAATCAATTGTCCCACCCGGTAGTGGCGTGCAATTACTGACAAAACCAGCCGCATCGAGCGCGATCTGAAAGCGGAAAATTTGCCCATAGCCTTCGTCGACAATCAACTTATTCGGTAGCTCCAACTTGTTCCCCGCGACCCGAGGTTTGATCTGCTCACTGGCCACCACTCTGACCTGGATGACCGGACGCTCACGAGCTACAAAGCCCTCTACAGCAGCTGACTTCTGCCAATGATTTGGCATGACATCAAAGAGCTCACTGGCAGATTGTGTAATAGAGATCAAACTTGGAGATCGATCAATCGTGGGCAAGGGTTGCAATTGTATTTCATAGCTCCATAGCGAGCCGTCAAGCTCTCCCCTTTTTGCCGAGATACGATTAGCCACCTCCTCATCCGTGGCGGGGTCCCATCTTGATGGAAATGGTGATTTATCCTCTACTTGAAGTAATAAGCCCCTCACCGCAGGGTCATCCGGATTTAGCATGATTACGACCCCCTCTCGTTTTGACTCCAAGGGCGAGCGCAATGTCTCCACCTTCACAGCATAGACCGAGAAAGCAAAAAAAGCGCAAGCAAGTAGCATCGCAATAAACTTCCCCGAATGATGTTTTCTAAACCCACGCCAATGAAAGATGAGCCCAGCATCTTGGTCTCGCTCATGTTTCTTCTTACGGAGGAAATACATCTCTGATTTAATCTAACTTACTATTTGTATAATTCGCAGAACTATTCCCATCGATGCTTACCGACCTTGACCCATTGGCCTACCAATAAGTCCGCACTGAAGGCCAAGCTTTATGACTCGGTTGACCACTTCCTTTTCTGTTCCACTAGGCACAGAAACATCAGATCGGATCACAACAGTCGTAATCGCCTCTCCACCATCTTCAGACCGAAGCGCTTCAATAGCGGCCTCGAGGCCCCCCAGCGATATCTGATCCTTGTTGACCCACACCGGCACCGCTTCATCACCGACCGCAGCCCCAAGAGTCACTACAATAGGGTTGTCCATCTGTTCATAACGCCAAGGTGACTCATGCACCTGCACATCAATGCCTGTCTGCTGCACAAACGAAGGCCCCAACAAAGGAAACATCAAAATCAGGGCAATGATATCAAGCCCAGGAAGCATATGGAGAAACCCGGGCCTCGCCGGTAATGTCATCTCAAGCTTCATTGATCATTCTTCTTTTTCTTCTTACCAGAGATCTCCTTCGCCTCTTTAGAGAAAGAAACAATCTCAGCTTGCTCACGCGCATCGCAAACAATGTTGACCATCTCAACCCCCGTCCGCTCAATGCGGTGAACCATACGCTTCACACGCCCGTAGAAAAACAGGTAAAAAAGATAAACTGGGATCGCGATGGATAGACCAAGTGCCGTCGTCACCAAGCTTTCATACACGCCACCCGACATCTCAGCAGCAGACGCAAAACCCTTATCCTTATTCATCTCCATGAATGTCTTGGTCAGGCCACTAACAGTTCCCAGCATACCCACTAATGGAGTGATCAGCGCAATCCCGTAGAGCGCTCTTAGGTTTCGTTCCATACGAGGTACCTCTAGCTGGCCTGCCTCTTTCGCCACATCGCGCAAATCACGACGAGGAAGGTTTTTACGCATTAAGACCGCATGTGCCACGCGTGCTGTTGGCCCAGGAGCCCTAGCCGCTTCGTGCAGTGCCTCGGCAAATGCTCCCTTGCGGACGTGGTTTGCCAGCCCTAGCAACAAGTCTCCTACACTTATTTTGACACGCTGAAAAAAGAATACTCGTTCAATAATGAGCAACACACTCACAAATGCCAATAAAGCTAACGCATAAGCAAAAGGGCCTCCTTGTCCAATAAACTGTAACATTGAGAAGAAACCTACTATGCCTCGGCAAGAAATCCAATTTCCAATTTTTAATTTTCAAATGGCTACGAGCCTAGCTGAAAAACCAAAAACACCACTGCAGAATCACAAAATCGGCTAAAACGGCCACATCAGCGGAATAAGCCAACAAGCAATCACCCCGATAAGCACATTCAGAGGCAATCCAAAATATACAAAATCCTTATAATTGTATCCACCAGGTCCATATACCAGCAGATTAGTTTGATAACCCATTGGTGTTGCCATTGCTGTCGAAGCGGCAAATGCCACAGCCATGATGAAAGGCTTGCCATCAACGCCAAGCTGCGTTGCCAACAAAATACCTAAAGGCGTGCACAAGACTGCAGCTGGCTTATTGAGAATCAACAAACTCAGCGCCGCAGTAATAAAATAGAAAATCCACAAGGTCACATGTGGGCCCAGCTGCCCCACCGTGCTGATCAAGCCTCCCGCCGCAATATCGAGGGCTCCAGTCTTGCCCATTGCATTTCCGAGAGCAATCATCCCTGCAATAAGGATAAGCACTGGCCAGTCAATCGAGCGGTAAGCGTCACGCGGTGTCAGCACTTTGAACATCACCAACAAGGCTGCACCTGCTAGAGCTAAGACACTGATTGGGAACACGCCAAAGGCAGCAAGCCCAACAATAGTGAGAATCGTGCCTAACGCCACTGGCGCTTTATGTCGCTCTATCACCTGATCGTGCACCCCTTCAAGCAGGATGAACTCACGATAGCTGCGCAGCTTTGATAGAGCCTCCATAGTCCCACGCACTAAGAGAATATCCCCCATGCGTAGTTCCAAATCCGTAATATCACGCTGGTGATGACGCCCGCGCCGCTGCAGCGCAAACACAGACACCCCATAATCCTCGCGAAAACGAATGTCTTGAGCTGTCCTACCGATTAAGGGCGAATCCGGCGCCACCATCAGCTCAAAGACAGTCATCTCAACCCGCTTGACCTCTGCATCACGAGCGTCCGCATCAGTCGAAATTCTGATATCGTGTTCACGCTCAAGCTCGAGGATCTTATTAAGATCTCCACGAATCAACAAGACATCACCCTCCTCGAGCGTGTTGTCTTTCTCCATGCGTTGAACGCGCTCTCCACGAATCAATTCAGCTACCCGCACCCCAGCATTCGCCAAAGGAGTATCCTGCAGCCTCTTACCTACGAGATGAGAATCCGAACCAATCTTCACTTGCGTGATGTATTCTTTAACATCCTCAGCTGAGAGTGTCGAAGCGATCGTGGTGCGTGCGGGAAGCAGGCGCTGCGAAAACAAAATCAAATAGAGCATGCCAACCACCACAATCACTCCACCCAGCACAGTGAATTCAAACATCCCGATTTCACCATAGCCTGCCTCAGCAGACAAAGATGATACCAAAATATTAGATGAAGTGCCGATAAGGGTCGCGCTGCCACCCAGCATCGAGGCAAAAGAAATCGGCATCAAAAACTTAGAGGGGCTTTGGCCTAGCCGACTACAAACGGTCAACACGGCAGGGATAAAGACCACCACTACCGGGGTGTTGTTGATAAACGCCGACATGAAACAAACGGCAAATAAAGACAAAGCCAAAAACCTCAGCGGACTACCTTTCGACAAATCTGTCAGCTTACTACCAAGCGCTGCCACAAGCCCGCTACGCATCAGGGCGGCACTAAGCACAAACATTGCCGCAATCGTCACCAAGGCCTGATTACTGAAGCCCTGCAAGAGCTCCTTAGGCTCAAGAATCCCAAGTAGACCTAGAATTGAAATAATCAGCATGCCGACGATATCAGTGCGCACACGATCAGTAACAAACAGGACCACTGCAGCTACCAGAATCACATAAACAACTATCACTTCCCAAGTCATCGTAATGGCGCAGTTTCATCACCGCTGCAAATCACTGTCAACTATGAATTACTTGCTAGAGCGGACCATCAACGAGCTACATAGCTACCGTATAAGCACTCTTGACATCAAAACCTCTTATTCTTACATGTTAATAGCAATAATACCTTCTCTATCACGTGGTTACAGGAACAAGAACAGGCTGGATTTATATCCTCTGCAATGAGTCAGACGCTGACCATGTCAGAGTCCTTGCCAGTATAGATCATCCTGAGAAACAGATTACTAGTTCAACAGCCACGGCAAAAACAAACCCTGCACCCAATCCAGACTCAGAATCTGATACGGTCGTGCCCAGCCCAAGCGATCACTTTGAAATCGCCGCAGCATTTCTCTTTGCCGACAAGGTGTCCGACATCGAACAGCGAGCGCGTGAGTTGCTCAAACCTCACCAGCACGATGATGACCATGAGCTCTACAGCCAAAAACTACCCGATGCCGAAGCCTACATCCTGCGTGCTAGCCAGCAATTCAAACAGGATCCTGCAACCATCCACCGACCTCTCAAATTTGATTACACAATCGACACAGAGCAAGCCCATGATTGCGCTCTGAAAACTGCCAAAATTGCAGCCAGGCATGGCGACCCCGAAGCCCAATTCTACCTGGCCGTCTGCTATGCCGATGGTGCGGGCGTGAGCCAAGACCATAAGGAGGCAGCTCGCTGGTATCGCAAGGCCGCCGAGCGAGGTCACGCCGATGCACAAGACAACCTTGGCGTATGCTTTGACCACGGCAAAGGCGTGGACCAAAACCACCTCGAAGCGACCCTATGGTTCAAAGAAGCCGCCAAGCAAGGGTCTGCCAGCGCTCAGATGAATCTAGGCCACTGCTACTACGAGGGACGTGGAGTGAAAAAGAATGAGAAAGAATCAATCAAGTTATGGCATCAAGCTGCAGCACAAGGCTCCCCCGCTGCCCAGCTTCACCTTGGCGTTTGTTACACAGAAGGCCGTGGGCTAAAAACCGATCACGAGCAAGCCCTTGGCTGGTATCTCAAGGCCGCTGAACAAAACCACAGCAAGGCACAAGCCACCCTCGCCAAGTGCTACCTCGATGGCAACGGCACCGAGCAAGACCCAAGTAATGCCAAACATTGGCTCGAGCAGGCCATCGCACAAGGATTTGAAGACAGCGAAAATCTACTCGATAAAATCATCGAGCAAAGAGCAACCAGCTTGCAACTTATCGCCACCGAGTCAGATCGGCTCAGCCAAAAACCCTCCATCCCCGAGATCAACGCCATCACCACAGCCCTCGACAAGGCATACCCCGACTGGCAAAAAGAAGACAACGCCGACTACCAGCTCATCGAAAATCTCTACGACAACTTTGAGCATTTGAGGTAGACGATATAACTCGGCAGCTATCTACCTAACATTCAGCAATCACTCAGCCTCGCGCCGTGCGATTCCACGCAGTAAACGACCAAAGATATCGGCTCCAGTGACGATGCGCTTCTGCTCATCACTCCAGAAAATAACCACATCACGGTCCACCACGTGATCGTTCTTATCATTAGCCTCTACGACAAACTCACCCAGCACGTCATCCAGTGTTGTCCGGCTATCAAAAACGATAATCGGGCGGTGACAAAACTCGTAGATATCGAGCTCCGCAATTGCTTCATGACCCTCTTCTTGGTCAGCGGCATAGAGCGTACCGAGATACTCGGTCGTATTAATGATAAGCTGAGGCTTGCCGTCATCCTCATCAAGAACCACTGCGCGTAAATTAGGATGCTTGTTGAGAGCCTTGATGAATTCACGCCCCTCATCGGTATTCGGCGCAGGCAAGGTAGGCAAGTCCAGCTTAGACGGCATCGTGTAGATCGTATCTGCTTTGATCGCGTTGCCCTCATCAATAATGAAGCGGTCATCCAAATCTAGGAAATTGAGTGCCCCCCTACCCTCATTCGCACTGATCTCAGAGCTCTGCTCACTGATATGCTTCTCAAGAATAATCTCAATATCACGCTCACGGTAAAAGGTGGGACCCTCTGGTCCGATCCATCCATCCAGAATGATAGCGCATGGCTTGGCTACTGGAAAAAGCAGAGCCTGGTAGAAGCGAATCAGTGGTGCAAGCTTGGCACCGACCTGAAGAGCATGGCGCGAAAAATAAGCCTGCGGTATAATCTCACCAAAGAAGGTAATGCCAACTGTCGAGAACACAAAGCCTCCCACGCCTGCCATAATCGACTCACTGAGCAGTGCCAGCAAGACGTTTACACTGACATTGCCCCAGAGAATGGTGCACAGCAGTAAGTTTGAATCTTTGCGTAGTGCTAGTACACGGCTTGCAGAAGAGCTTCCCTTCTCCACTTCAGCCTCAAGGCGCATGCGGCCTAGAGAGAAAAAAGCAAGGTTTGAGCCGGAGAACATTGCCGACTGCGAAAGACAAGCGACTATACCTAGCCAAGTCAGTAATTCCATTGGTAACATTAAATGATAGTAAGTGGTAACTACTTCCGCAAACCAATCTAGGTTTACTTACCTGGCACCTTCAATGCGAAGAATACATGGGCAAATAGCAATTTACGGACAACAGCATACATAAATATACGCACATGTAAAATTCTTCATGAAAATTCTGCATCATCACCGAGCCAGCAGGCGATGGTAGCGCTGGAGCTTACATTCATTGATAAAGCCATGGCAGGATCTGCTGATTTCGGATTTGTGCTTTTGAATTTCTGTCCTAGTCTGCGGGCGTGAGCTTTGTGGACACATTCAATCGTAGCGAGACAACCCCGCTACTGCGTAAATTCGAGCAACTACTCGCGCCAAAGTCGCGTGAGGAAATCGAGTCCATGGCTGTCAACAGCCGCTCCATCACGCGCCGGCACTTCGGTAAGACCATGCGGCTCTTTGCCCCCCTCTACGTTTCTAATGAGTGCGTCAACAACTGCAGCTACTGCGGCTTCTCACGGGATAACGCCATCCTGCGCACCACCCTCACCATTGATCAGGTTGTCACCGAGGCACGGCACCTGCACGCACTCGGATTCCGCAACATCCTACTTGTTGCCGGAGAGCACCCCAAGTTTGTTAGTGAGGGCTACCTGCAGGACTGCATTGATGCCATCAAGGGATTCATCCCCACCATTGGCATCGAGGTTGGCCCCATGAAGGACAAGCAATACGGTGAGCTCGTCGAGCACGGCGCCGAGGGACTCGTTGTCTATCAGGAAAGCTATGACCGTGACACCTACTCACGCCTTCACACCGCAGGACCCAAGAAAAACTTCGACTGGCGCCTCGAGTGCCCAGAGCGTGCCTACGCCGGAGGCTTCCGAAGAATCGGCATCGGCGCCCTCTTTGGCCTAGCCGACTGGCGGCACGAAGCTAGATCCCTCGCCTCTCACTTGGAATACCTCTACAAACACTGCTGGAAAGCGTCATTCACCGTCTCCTTTCCCCGCATGCGCCCTTACGCTGGCAACTACCAGTATGAGCCCAACCCTGACCTCTTCCTCAACGACCGCCACTTTGTTCAGCTCGTCTGCGCCTTCCGTATTTGTTTTCCGAATCTCGGAATTGTGGTCAGCACCCGTGAGCCAGCTAACCTAAGAGACGCCCTTGTGCCCCTCGGTGTCACCCACATGTCCGCCGAATCCCAGACCGATCCTGGCGGCTATACGGGAGCGGGAACAGACGACCTGCACATGACGCTCAAGGGCAAACGTGTCGAAGTCACTGAGAAATCATCCTGCAGCCGCGCCACCGAGCAGTTCACTATCGATGATAAGCGTGGCATCAATGACATCACCGGCATGCTGCATTCAAAAGGATATGAATCCGTCTGGAAAGACTGGGATGAAGCCATCCTCAATGCCAAGTAATCAGCCCGCTTTTCCAAACGATATGAAGATCATACTCAACGGCAAAGATCATTCTCTGAATGAAGCCATCAACGTGGAAACACTGCTGGCATCCATTGGCCTTGCCGGCAAACCCGTCATCGTAGAGCTCAATAAAAAAGCACTCTTCCCACGGGAGTATGCCGATAGCGATCTACAGGACAATGATCAGCTCGAGATCATTACCATCGCCGCAGGTGGGTAGGGAGCCGCTGCGCGGCTGTTCTTGGTTCCTCGTTCTTGGTTCTTGGATTTCAGAGCTAAAACGAAAAAACCCCGCCGTGGTAACGGCAGGGCTTTTTGAGAGTTAAAGTGTAGAGTTTAAGTTGAAGCGGCGCGGCTATCGCTCATCGCTCATCGCTCATCCTTCATCAGCAATCAGCTGCGCTTGCGGCGCAGCATGAGGGCGAGTCCGCCAAGGCCGAGCAGCGCTGTGGAAGATGGCTCGGGCACGAAGAAGGCGTTGAGCACGATGTCGTTGTTAATCTCGTCCAAGCTGATACTCCAGCCCACCTTGGGGTTGAGGAAGGAGCTGTCGTCCAGATTGAAAGCGCTGGCATCAAAACCAGTAACGCCACCCGTTGCTGTGGCAATGGTGAAGGAGTCATACGGATCCAGGTAAGCAAACCCGGTGTAATCAAAGCCATCTGCCAGACCCGAGTTGTTGGACAGGTCGAGCGAGGTGATCAAGATGTCAAAGGTGGCGCTGATGTCCAGTGTGCCCTGGATGTCGAGCCAGTCCCAGCCGGGATCATCGCCTTTAAGCCCGCCACTATTGTTGATTTCCCAGAGGTAAGAGCCACCGTCACCCCAGTTCTGAGTGCCAACGATTGCCGTGCCAGGTGAATTGCCCGGGCTGATGACACCACCTAGACTGATGGTCATGGCATGAGAGCCGAGATTGACACCGTCTGCGATCTTGAGCGTGCCACCGTTGACTATGTAGGCCCCGCTGCCGCTATGGGTATAACTGCTCGCAAGGGATAGTGTGCCGGCACTGACGGTGGTGCTTCCTGTGTAGGTGTTTGTAG
>ENA-UOYH01000407-UOYH01000407.1-marine-metagenome-genome-assembly--contig:-NODE-407-length-15839-cov-4.702956_pt1 | contig 15839 bp, 18 predicted proteins | sample MGYA00238175_ERZ767261 | MGnify/ENA primary metagenome ERZ767261 (study PRJEB28946, sample SAMN06267185) | marine metagenome | isolation source: Columbia River Estuary | place: USA:Columbia River Estuary...
GCCTTAATAACATAATCTAAATTCGAATAATAATCACATTCATTAGATTATAAATTATATGTTGGGTATATTATAATAATGTATAATTATATTTCATCTTTAGCAGAACTTAGTAATAATATATAATTATTATAAAATGAAACAAACCAAATGCATGGGTTTGAAAAAATCAATAAAAAATATTAAAATTTGTTTTTTGAATTTTTTTATTTAATTTTTGCTATACTAAAGGTATACAGTTTGATGACTGGTGTAGGGTGAGTTTTACAGAAATGGCAAGTTCAATCGGATTTAGTAATGCAATAGTTTGTAGACACCTTAATGCCCCAAATATTAAGCTTTTAAAATATTTCTTACCAATAAAATCTTTATAGTGAATAAAGAGTAGAATAAGCATCCCACCATTCTAAGTCCTTAGGTGACACTTTTGTTGCATAGGTATCATTAAGTTTTTTTAAAATATGTTTCTTTTCGTCAGCTGTAAAGCTTGGTTGATTGTCATTAACGTTAAGTTTATTTTGAATCCATTCGATTTCTTGGGGTTTTCGAATATACATGTATTCTACACCAATTGAATTGCAATAGATTGCCTCTAAATGTTGTCTTATTTCACGAAGCGATTGTGCTCCGATTCCTAAAATATCTCCGGCATTAAAAACTGTTTCTAAATCATTTTCAGATAAACCAAAATTTTCAATTTCTAAGGTTGGCGCATATTTGCGCCGTGCTCGAACAGGATTTGTTTTAGTAAACAAATGACCTCGCGTTCTGTAACCATCGATTAACTTTATAACCTGAAATTCTTTTTGGACTTGTTCTGGTATTTGTGTAGAAACACCTTCTACTATTTCACCATCCATTCCATAATCTTCCCTTCCAAAATCATAACCTTGAAAAAAGGCTCTCCAACTTGGTTCTACCGCATCTGGGTTCTGTAGATATTGCTCGTATAAATCAGCAAAATATGCTGTATGTGCTGCATTTAAAAATGAAAATTTATCCATTGCTATTTTTAATCCCGTGTAGGTTAGTCAAAATGTTTTTCAAAAATACAACTTTTACCAAAATTACATGTTTCTTTAACTATATTTATGGCCTATATCACATATTTAACGAATTCACTTTTACTTGTTAAGTTTTTAACTATCACTCATTCTCATGAATTTAATTCTATCAATTAATAAAAAAACAGCGCTTATTTTAATTATAATCTCTTGTTGCTTTCAAAATATCAAAGCTCAAGAAATCAAAAGCAATTTCTGGAATCATGTGCGCTTTGGTGGCGGACTAGGGTTAAACTTTGGAGACAACTTTTTCAGTGCAACTGTTGCACCTAGCGGCATTTATGAATTTGACAAAAACGTTTCACTTGGTTTGGGGCTAAATGCCACTTTTAACAATCAAAAAAGTTTTTACAAATCAACTATTTTGGGAGGAAGTTTAATTGGGCTTTATAATCCAATTCAAGGCCTACAACTTTCAGCAGAATTTGAACAACTTAATGTTAATAGACGCTACAATCTTAATTTGAATATTACTGATGATAATTACTGGATACCGGCTTTATATCTGGGTGCAGGTTACCGAAATGGCAATGTCACTTTTGGAATTAGATATGACGTTTTATATGACGATGAAAAAAGCATCTATGCTGACGCTTGGGCGCCTTTTGTTAGATTCTATTTTTAGAGCGGAAGAAAAGATGCTCCTAATTTAACTTCTTTTACAACATCTTTAATAGTCTTAGATCTTAAACTTTTTAATATTTGACTTTTTGAATCGCTTAAGGCAAAATGTAAAGGACAGGGTTTCTCTTCATTACATTTTTCTAAACTCATCATACAAGAATTTAGCTTATCCTCACCATCTATTACATTTACAATACTCATGATTGAATGCCCCAAATTGGTTTCATTTAAATAAAAGCCTCCTTTTGGGCCTCTAACAGAAGTCACTATTTCCGCTTTAACCAATTCTTGCAATAATTTGGCAATATAAGCTTGCGGAACATTAGTAGGTTTAGCAATATCCTTAACTATAACTTTATTTTCTTCACTACTGTGTATCGCTAAAAACAATACAGCCTTAATAGCATATTTTGATGATTTCGAGAGCATCAATTAATATTTTAAATTAAGTACAAATTAAAAAAGATATTTTCATCTTAAATATGATTTTTATCATACTATTTTCTGTGAATACACCATAATTTTGCTTCATAAAATTAATACTTATGACAAAAGCACTAAACATTGTAACGGGATTATTTGTATTACTGCTAATTAGTTGCGGTGGTAAAGAAGAAAAAAAGAAGGAAGGGTTCTCTTATGAAAAAAAGGAAGCCACAGAAAAAGTTGTAAAAAAAGCTGAAACTATTCCAGCTTCAAAAAGAGTAGACTTATCCAATAAAGGTATTGGCCCTATTACATCTATGGCTTTAAACGCAGAGATAGATCAGACCATGGTAACTCACGGTGCTGATGTATTTAAAAAAATGTGTACAGCTTGCCACAGAACTAATAAAAAATTCATTGGCCCTCCACCAGCAGGGATCTTTGAACGTAGATCTCCAGAATGGGTTATGAATATGATTTTAAACCCCGACGAGATGGTTAAAAAAGACCCATTAGCAAAAGAATTACTTATGGAGTTTAATGGATCACCAATGGCAAATCAAAACTTATCAGAAGAAGATGCCAGAGCTGTATTAGAATATTTTAGAACATTATAATAACGGGAACAACTAAAACCAACTAAAAACCAAGATAGATGAAAACACTTAAACAAATTTTTATATGCGTATTCTGCTTATTAGCATTTGCTGCGTGCAAAAACGAAACCAAAGATGCTTCAACGAACTCAGAGGTTACAGAGGCTGAAACCACGGCAAATAAAAAAACGGGGCAGGCATTTATTACAGACGATGAAAGTACACCAACAGTATTAAGCATAGCCATTGGCTCTCCAGACCATACTACTTTGGTTGCAGCTGTGCAAGCAGCATCTCTAGAAAACGCTTTAGTAAATGCTGGACCTTTAATGGTATTTGCACCTACTAATGATGCCTTTGCAGCTTTACCAGAAGGTACCGTCGAAAATTTATTGAAACCAGAAAACAAAGATGCTCTAGCTAATATTTTAAAGTATCATGTTACTCCTGGAAACTATTCTAAAGACTTTTTAAAGAAATTTAAAAAACTAGGTCAGGCCAACAACCAATATGTAAAAATTGATGTTGTAGATGGTGAACCTATGATTGGAGGCGCAAAAATACTTGGAAGTGTAAAAGCTGGAAATGGAATAGTTCATGTCATCGATAAAGTTCTATTACCACCAACTGAATAATATAAACACTAATTAAAACTATACTAAAATGAAAAAAAGACTAACATCAACTATTGCAATTGCAATGATTTTTGCTGCATTTACAAGTTGTAATAACTCAGGCAAAACTAACGGTCAATCTGGTGCCTTATCTAGTAACGTAGCAGAAAAAGTATATGTAGCACCGGGTGAATACGACGAATTCTATGCCTTTATCTCTGGTGGTTATAGCGGTAACTTAACAGTTTACGGTTTACCATCTGGAAGAATGTTTAAGGAAATCCCTGTGTTTTCTCAATTTCCAACCTCTGGGTATGGTTATTCAGAAGAAACAAAACCAATGTTGAATACTTCTCATGGGTTTATACCTTGGGGAGATTCTCACCATCCAGATATTTCACAAACTGCAGGAGAAATAGATGGTCGTTTCATTTTTATAAATGAAAACAACACACCTAGAATTGCAAAAATTGATCTAAAAACATTTGAAACCACTGAAATTATCGAAGTGCCAAATAGTGCAGGTAACCACAGTTCTTCATTTGTTACTGAAAATACAGAGTATGTAGTTGCAGGTACACGTTTTTCTGTACCAATTCCACAACGCGATATGCCAATAAAAGAATATAAGGGTAATTTTCAAGGGGCCTTATCATTTATTAGTGTAGCACCAGAAACGGGTAATATGGATATAAAATTCCAAGTACTAATGCCTGGTTTCAACTATGATTTATCACACCCTGGACGTGGAAAATCTCACGGATGGTTCTTCTTCACGACTTATAACACGGAAGAAGCAAGTACCTTATTGGAGGTTAACGCATCTCAAAACGATAAAGATTTTATTGCTGCTGTAAACTGGAAAAAAATTGAAGAATACGTAAATAATGGCGGTGGAACTATGATGCCAGCTGATTATGCACATAATGTATATGATGAGCATACACACACAGCAACCTCTACTATGAAAAAAGAAGTACGTGTAGTTAATCCTTCAGAAGTTCCTGGAGCTGTATATTTCTTACCAACACCAAAATCACCTCACGGCTGTGATGTTGATCCTTCTGGAGAGTACATTGTAGGTAATGGTAAATTATCTGCCAACTTAACGGTTCATTCATTTACAAAAATGCTAGCTGCTATTGAAGGTGAAAAGTTTGATGGTGAAGCTTATGGAATTCCAATTTTAAAATTTGAAGATGTTTTAGCAGGTTCAGTAGAGCAACCAGGATTAGGACCTTTACATACCGAGTTTGATGGAAAAGGAAACGCTTACACAACATTCTTTATTTCTTCTGAAGTTGTAAAATGGAAATTAGGTACTTGGGAAGTTATAGATAGAAAACCTACCTATTACTCTGTTGGTCACTTAACCATTCCTGGAGGAAACTCTGGAAAACCTCAAGGTAAATACATGTTTGCCATGAATAAAATCACAAAAGATAGATACTTACCAACTGGTCCAGAAATGGAGCACTCTGCACAATTATATGATATTTCCGGTGATAAAATGGAATTACTTTTAGATTTCCCAACACACGGAGAGCCTCACTATGCTGCAGCCATGCGAGCAGATCTTATAAAGGAACGTTCTCAGAAAATCTACGACTTAGAAGACAACAAGCACCCTTATGCTGCTAAATCTGATGACGACACTAAAGTAGTGAGAAAAGGTAATGAAGTTCATATTTATATGACGACTATTAGAAGTCACTTCTCACCAGATAATATTGAAGGTATTAAATTAGGAGATAAAGTTTATTTCCACGTCACCAATTTAGAACAAGATTTTGATGTACCTCACGGCTTTGCTGTACTTGGACAAAATACATCTGAATTATTAATTATGCCAGGACAAACTAAAACCTCAGTTTGGGAACCAACAAAAGTTGGTGTATGGCCATTCTATTGTACTGATTTCTGTTCTGCATTACACCAAGAAATGCAAGGTTACATAAGAGTATCGGCTGCAAATGCTAACACACCATTAATTTGGTCAATGGGAGAAGACATAGAGTAAACAGTTTTTAAAGCTTAGAGGGATTTTGTTTTAGTGTTTATTTCTCTAACTAAGGCGAGAGTGGACTTTTCGCTCTCGCCTTTATCATTTAATGCTAAAAATATAAAATACCATAGACTTAGAATTATGAAAAAGCAAAATATAATTATGATTGTAGCCGCATTGCTACCTCTAGGATTGTTTCTTTTTCCGCTTTGGAGAATTACTCTAGAAGCACCTCAGTATCCTACACCATTAGCAATGAATATCCATGTAAATGATTTTTCTGATGTTCATCCACACGACATTAAAAACATTAATTTAATGAATCATTATGTGGGTATGCAGTATATTCCCGAGGCTATTCCCGAATTCAAAATTTTTCCAACAGGAATACTAATAACAAGTTTTATAGGCTTGCTTATTGGTTGGAAAGGCAACTATAAATGGTTTTTAGGATGGTTTATACTAATGCTTGTTTTAAGTGCTGCAGGCATGTACGATTTCTATTTATGGGAACATGACTATGGACATAATTTAGACCCCAAAGCCATTATGAAGTTTACCAACAAAGATGGCACTGTTATGGGCTTTCAACCTCCGCTTTTTGGAACTAAAGACATCTTAAACTTTAAAGCACATTCTTATCCACAATTTGGTGCATTATTTTTAGGATTAGGTATTGCTTCAGGATTTTTAGCTTATTTTGTAGGTAAGAAAAATAAATCCACGGCATAGATGTCAAAAAAAACAATAAAACACTAAAACAATGCAAACACTAAAACACTATTCAACTCTTGCATTACTCTTGTTATTTTTAAATTGTAATGTGTCTCCAAAAGCCATAGATTATGGTGGCGATGGCTGTCACTTTTGTAAAATGACCATAGTCGATAAGGTTCATGCTGCAGAAGTAGTTACCAAAAAAGGGAAAGTCTATAAATTCGATGCCACCGAATGCATGATTAACTTCATGGAAGATTTTGACACTTCTGAAATTGAATTGTACTTGTCTAACAATTACACAGAACCTGAAGCTTTAATTGATGCTACAAAAGCTACGTTTTTAATAAGCGAGAATATCCCAAGTCCAATGGGAGCGTTTCTTAGTGCATTTAAAAACAAGACAGATGCTGAGACATTTCAAGCTGAAAAAGGAGGTGATTTGTACACATGGGAAACCTTACTAGTAAAATTTAAAGGCTAGTAATCATGAAAAATTTATTCAGTTTTCTAATTGCCATTTTAATGGCTAGCTCCACTATTGCCCAAACTATTGAGGTTTGCAAAACCTGCCCTATTTCGTCTATAAAAGATGCGATAATACAAGCTAAAGATTTTGACACCATTATAGTTAAAAAAGGGACTTACAAAGAACATGATATTCTTGTCAATAAACCATTAACTATTATTGGTGAGAAATACCCAGTAATTGACGGTGAACTAAAAGGTGAAATTATCACCATTATTTCCGATAATGTTACGGTTGATGGCTTATTCATAATTAACGTAGGCACAAGTTATACCGAAGACTATGCAGCCATTAGAGTTCGAAAAAGCAAAAACTTTCTCATTCAGAATTTAGTTTTAGAGAAATTGTTCTTCGGAATTTATATTGAAAAATCAAGAAACGGAAAAGTGTTTCATAATAAAATAATTGGTGATGCTGTAGAAGAATACAATTCAGGCAATGGCATACAATTGTGGTATAGTAAAAATGTGCAAATAGAACATAATTTTGTACAGCATGTTCGAGATGGTATTTATTTAGAATTTTCTGATGATTGTTTAATTAAAAATAATGTAAGTACACTAAATGTGCGTTACGGATTGCACTTTATGTTTTCTAACGACGATACTTATCAAGATAACACGTTCGAAAATAATGGAGCTGGTGTAGCTGTAATGTTTTCAAAACGTATTAAAATGTACAACAATATTTTTAAAGAAAATTGGGGGACGGCCTCTTACGGCATGTTACTTAAAGAAATAAATGACGCCGAAATTGAAGGCAACACTTTTGAAGACAATACCATTGGCATTAATATAGAAGGCTCAAACCGTATCAATTATAAGCAAAATACTTTTATTAATAATGGTTGGGCAGTTAAGGTAAAAGGTGCATGTTACACTAATAAATTTACAGAAAACAACTTTTTGTACAACTCTTTTGATATTGCTTACAATAGCAATGTGAACGACAATGAATTTGATAAAAATTATTGGAGTAATTACACGGGTTACGACCTAGACAAAAATGGCATTGGGGATGTGCCTTACCGACCAGTAAAACTATTTTCATACATTGTAAATCGTACACCAGAAACTATCATTTTATTGCGCAGTATGTTTATAGATATTATTGATTTTTCAGAAAAAGTATCACCTGTATTTACACCAGATGATTTATTGGACAACAACCCACAAATAAAAAAATTAACATGGTAATAATTGAAAATGTACATAAAAAATTTGGAAAGAATCAAGTTTTAAGTGGTGTTGATTTAACCATTTCTGATGGCGGAATTTTTGCAGTTCTAGGACCAAATGGCTCCGGTAAAACCACACTGATAAAATCAATTTTAGGCATGGTAATTCCTAACAAAGGCAATATTACTGTATTAGGAGAAAACATTAAGCAGCATTCAGATTATAGACATAAAATTGATTATTTACCCCAAATTGCCAACTTCCCTAGTAATCTTCGGGTTAAGGAATTAATTAAAATGATTAAAGATTTACGCAAACCTACTCATGAAGATGAACGCTTAATACAACTTTTTAAGCTTGAACCCTTTTTAGATAAAAAACTAGGTAATCTTTCCGGAGGAACTAAACAAAAAGTAAACCTAGTGTTAACCTTTATGTTTGATAGTCCGTTAATTATTTTAGATGAACCTACAACAGGATTAGACCCCATTTCTTTGATAAGGTTAAAGGGTTTAATTCAAGCTGAAAAAGCCAAAGGCAAAACCATACTCATTACCTCTCATATTATGAGTTTTGTTGAAGAAGTCTCAGATGAAATTGTATTTATTCTAGAAGGCAAAATCTACTTTAAAGGCTCAATTTCAGAATTAAAAACCAAGACCAATCAACAAGATTTCGAACATGCAATAGCATCAATACTCACAGAAAACCATGCTTAAAATATTAAAATATAGTTTTTACGATTTAATTCGTAGCCGTTGGAGTTACGTGTATTTTTCATTCTATTTATTGCTTGGTAGTGTACTGTTATTTTTAAACAATGACCTTTCCAAAGCAGTTATCACTTTAATGAATGTTATTATTGTTTTAGTCCCATTAATAGGAACCATTTTTGGCGTCATGTACTACTATAATTCTAAAGAATTTACGGAGTTATTACTGGCACAACCTTTAAAACGATCATCCATATTTTTAGGACAATATCTTGGTGTCGCCATTTCTCTGTCCATGAGTTTAATTTTAGGGTTAGGCATTCCGTTTATTTTTTATGGTCTATTTAAATCATCTGCTATTTGGGATTTCTCTTTATTACTTATCACAGGAACATTCCTAACATTAATATTTACAGCACTCGCTTTTAACATAGCCTTATCTAATGAAAATAAAATTAAAGGTTTTGGGTATGCTATCTTGCTTTGGCTATTTCTAGCTATTATCTACGATGGCATTTTTTTAATGTCTCTTATATTATTTGAAGACTATCCGTTAGATAAACTTTCATTAGTTGGCACCATGCTTAATCCCATAGATTTATCACGAACACTTATTCTTTTAAAACTCGATATTTCTGCATTACTTGGTTATACCGGAGCAATTTTTAAACAATTCTTCGGCACTAGTTTTGGTTTAATTGTGTCCTTTATAATGCTAACAGCTTGGGTGATATTACCTGTTTTAAGAATTGTATTCAAATCAAAAAAGAAAGACTTTTAATCTTTTTCTAAATAATAAATACAGTCACCCGATACAATATATTGATAATTAAAAATTCCAGAAAAGTTGCCCTTTCTGGAATTTATAAATCACAAACTAGCAAAACGGTTTAACCCATTCTAGCTATTATTTAAGCAAATTGTTGCTCTAGTTTTATGGCCTTAGGGAATAAAATATTATTTTCTAAATGAATGTGTAAGTGCAAATCTTTTTCAAATTCATCCAACATAGCGAATGTTACTTTATAGGTATTACAAGCATCAGCTGGTGGATTATAGTTGTTGGAGAGATCTGCAATTTGTCTAAAACGTTCGCCTTCATTATCATGTTCTTGCATCATTATCGCAATTGGGCTTTCAACGGTTCCAAACTGTGGCGATTGTACTGCCCCTTGCTCTAATTTAGCATTCACCATTTTTTTAACAAAAGGAAATAGTATTAACTCCTCTTTCTTCATGTGCGCTGCCAACTCGCTGGCCGATGCTGTGAACAGTTCATTTATTTGAAATAATTCTGGATGATTCTCTCCATGAACACTACATAATTTATCTAAAAACTGACGTAAAACTGGAATTTTTGCTTCTACGTAACGGTGGTGTTTTTTTTCAATATAATCAATTAATAAATCTAGCGGCCACGATTTGTAATCTATGGACTGTTCTCCTTTAGCATTTAAAACGCTATCCAACTCATCTAATAAAACGTTGCTATCTAGTCCTTTTTTTTCGCAAGCTTCATTAATTGTTCTATTACCGTTGCAGCAAAAATCAATTTTATATTTTGAAAAAACAGCTGCTGTTCTATAATCTTCGGCTACGAATTGCCCTATTTGTTTTTCTAAATTTTTTTGTAATGTTACCATGACTATTTTATTTATTTCGGATAAATTTATCCTATTTATATTCAAATTTTTTTTAAAGCTTTAAAAATGAAGCTCCTGATTTTATATTCAGTGCTAATTCTTCTAAATTAGTTTCTTCCAACATATGTTTAAGTTCATCTCTAACTCCTTTAAATTTATCATGCACAGGACACGGATGATTCTCATCACATTTCTCCAAGCCTAAACCACATCCACTGTAAATACTATCTCCATCTATAGCATTTACAATTTGGGATAACTTAACGTTACCAATATTTGTTTTATCAATTTCAAAACCACCATAAGCCCCTTTTACAGAGTTTATAATGTTGTGTTTTACTAAGGCTTGTAAAATTTTAGCAGTGAACGCTTGAGGCGAATCAATTTCAGCAGAAATTTCTTTAGGGCTTACACGCTTACCTTCATAAGATTTTGTTGCAATAAAAATTGCAGCTTTAATACCATATTCGCAAGCTTTTGAAAACATTCGGCTAATTTATTTGAGACAAATATATAAAGAATTTTTAAATAGGACAAATTTATCCTACTTAAAAATTAATAGTGCTTTTTAAACCACACTTTTTGCCATTCGCGTTTTAATATTAAAAAGGAGACCTCTTCAGATAATTTAAAGACATCATCACCGTCTAAAGCTTTTACTTGTTTTTCTGGAACATCAATAATATAAAGTAAATTTAAATATTCGGTAAATTTTTCTTGTATGAGTTTATAAACCGTATCATGAAGTATCAGTTTTAAACTTGATGGCAAGACTTCTTCGTGAAAATCTAAATCAATATTAGCTAAAAGAAAATCTTTATTAAGCTGAAGAATTAATTTTCTATACAGATCTAATTGATTGGCTTCTTCAATTAAACTTTCAAACGTATTTGGTAACTGCATCAGACTGTTCTATTCATTAAATTATTACCAAAAGTTTTTAACAAGTGTTTTTTATCTTCTGAAATATTTAATGCTTCTAATCCTGAAAAGGCTTGTTTTGTAAACTCTTCAATAGCTTCTTTTGTGGCTTGAGCTGATCCTGTAGAAACAAAAAACTGTTTCGCCAACTCAATCTTGGTATTAACATTTTCAGGGTTAGATTCAAATAATTGACTTAATTCTAAGCGGTCACTTTCATTTGAAAATTCTAAAGCTTTAAGATATAAATAAGTCTTTTTGTTCTCAATAATATCACCACCAACTTGTTTTCCAAACGTTTTAGGATCTCCAAAAGCATCTAAATAATCATCTTGCAACTGGAATGCAATACCTAAATTTCTACCAAATTCATAGATGTTATTTTGGTCATCCTCTGATGCATGAGCCACAATAGCTCCCATTTTCATGGCAGCACCAACCAAAACTGCTGTCTTGTACTCAATCATTTTTAAATATTCGGGTATAGTAACATCGTTTCTTGTTTCAAAATCCACATCGTACTGCTGGCCCTCACAAACCTCTAAAGCCGTTTTACCGAATAATTTTGCTAGCGATTGAAAGGTCGTGGATTCATAATTTTCAAAAAGCTGGTACGCCATAATTAACATGGCATCACCAGAGAGAATCCCCGTATTTATATCCCATTTTTCATGCACCGTTTTTTCTCCTCGACGCAATGGCGCATCATCCATAATATCATCATGAACTAAAGAAAAGTTATGAAACACTTCAACACTTAGAGCTGCATTTAATGCTTTCTTATAGTCGCCGTTAAAAATATCAGCAGTCATTAAGGTTAAAACTGGCCTTAGTCTTTTTCCTCCTAAACCTAATATATAATCAATGGGTTCGTAAAGACCTTTTGGTTCTTTAAAATTAGAATATTCCTCTAAATATTTTACAAACTCTTCTTGGTATTTTTCTATTGAAAGCATAAAACAAAAATAAAGTAATTCATCATATTAAAAAGTATCAAACTAATTTAAGTGTTAAAAAAAACATAAAACTTTGGAAACTTTTTTTGTTTTTAAAGTTTCCATAAGTATATTTGCCCGAAATATGAGAGAGAATATTATACATAAAGCAGCGGATCTGTTTATAACACTTGGTTTTAAAAGTGTTACTATGGATGATATCGCAAAAGAAATGGGCATATCTAAAAAAACCATTTATGTTCATTTTTCAAACAAAACAAAGCTTGTAGAAGCAGTTACATTTGGGCTCTTTGAAACTATTTGTGATGGTATTGATGGTATTTGTGATGAGTCAAACAATCCTATTGAAGAATTATATGATATTAAAATGTTTGTAATGCATCATCTAAAGAATGAGAAATCATCACCTCAATTTCAGCTTAAAAAATATTACCCACAAATATATGATGTCTTAAAACAGAAACAGTTTGGAAAGATGCATGAATCGGTAAAAGAGAGCCTTCAAAAAGGCGTTAACACCACACTATTTAGACCCAAAATTAACGTTGATTTTATTTCTAGAATGTATTTTAATGGGATGACAGGGATAAAAGACCACTCTATTTTTCCGCAAGAGACCTATACTATGGATTACTTAATGGAAAGCTACCTAGAATATCATTTAAGAGCTATAGTTACTGAAAAAGGACTACAAATATTAAACAAATTTATAACATCAAATCAATCATAAAAATGAAGAACAAACTAATTTTAATTTTTAGTTTATTAGTTTCTATAACGGTCGTTTCTCAAGAAAACAAACAAAGGTTTTCTTTACAAGAAGCAATAATCTTTGCTTTAGAAAACAATAGGACATCAAAAAATGCTCAACGTGATATCGAGGCAGCTAAACAACAAAAATGGGAAACTACGGCAACTGGTTTACCCCAAATTGATGCTTCAATAGGTTATCAAAACTTTTTAAAACAACAGGTATCATTGATTCCTGCGGAATTTTTTGGCGGTAATCCAGGTGAATTCTCAGAAGTAACCTTCGGTACAAAACAAAGTGTAAATGCTGTTGCTACGTTAAATCAAAAGATTTTTGATGGCTCATATTTAGTTGGTTTACAAGCGGCTAAAGTATTTTTAGAAATCTCTAAAAATGCTAAAGTAAAAACAGACTTAGGAGTTAGAAAATCAGTGATTAATGCCTACGGTAACGTATTACTAGCCGAACAAAGCATTCTTATTCTTGAGAGAAACAAAGCAGTACTTAAAAACAATCTTAATGACTTGACCAAAATTTATGAAAATGGATTAGAAGAAGAAGAAAGCGTCGAGCAATTACAAATCACACTATCTGGTGTTGAAAGCGCTTTAAAAAACACCTTACGTTTAAAAACCTTGGCCTACCAAATGCTTAACATTACTTTAGGGCTTGATGTTTATAATAATACAGTAGTTACCGATAGTCTGGAAAATTTGTCTTTGAAAAACATGTCATTGGATTTAATTGAATCGGATGCTAATGTGGAGAATACGGTTGACTATCTTATTGCTGAAAACAATAAAAAATCAAAAGAACTATTGCTTAAACTCGAAAAAAGCAAGGCACTTCCAACATTAAATACTTTTGTTAATGGAGGCTACCAAGGTTATGATGACAGTTTTAATTTTACCAGTAAAAACCAAAAATGGTTTGGATCCTCACTATTTGGAGTTAGTATGGACATTCCCGTTTTTAGTTCTTTAGGAAGAAGTGCAGCAACGCAACGTGCTAAAATTAATCTTGCTAAATCTGAAGACGATTTTATTGAAACTGAACAACGACTGAAACTTCAAATAGCTTCCTCTAAAAGTGATTATCAGTTCGCCATAGAAGATTATGACAACAAAAAACAAAATTTAAACCTCGCTGAACGTATAGAACAAAAAAATCAAATCAAGTTTTTTGAAGGCATAGTATCAAGTTTTGATTTAAGGCAAGCACAAATACAATTATACAGTTCTCAACAAGAATTCCTTCAAGCGATGCTTGATGTTATTAATAAAAAAGCTGAATTAGAAACCGTATTAAACACTATTAACAACTAAAATCAATCAAACATGAAATATATATATTCACTCATATTAGTAAGCTTTCTTTTATCATCTTGCAAAAACGTTAAGAAAAAATCTGTTGAAGAGATTATTGCTACTAATAATTTAGAGCTTATCAGGAAAAAGAAAACAGAATTAGATGCTTCAGCTCAAGAAATTTTAGTGCAATTAAAACAGTTAGAAAAAACAATTAAGATTTTAGATCCTCAAGAAAAAATCCCATTAATAACCACTTTTCATGCTAAAGAATCCATTTTTAATCACTTTGTGGAACTTCAAGGGAATGTAAATACAAATCAGAATCTAGTAATCTACCCTGAATTCTCTGGTGTACTATCTGGTGTTTATGTTAAAGAAGGACAAAAAGTAAGTAAAGGACAAGTATTAGCTAAAATTGACGATGGCGGTTTAAGTCAACAATTATCACAATTAAAAATTCAATCAAATTTAGCAAAAACAACGTTTGAACGTCAAGAACGTTTATGGAATCAAAAAATAGGTAGTGAAATTCAATATTTACAAGCAAAAGCAGCCTATGAGTCACAGCTTGAAGCTACAAAACAATTACAACAACAAATAGGAAAAACAGTTGTTCGTGCACCATTTTCAGGCACTATTGACGATGTTATAACAGACCAAGGTAGTGTTGTTGCACCGGGTCAGTCCCAATTATTTAGAATTGTAAATTTAGATGATATGTACATTGAAACTGATGTTCCTGAACGCTATGTTTCAGATATTATTAAAGGAAAAGAAGTAAACGTAGTTTTTCCTTTTTTAGGTAAAGAAATAAATGCTAAAGTACGTCAAGCGGGTAATTTTATCAATCCTGCAAACAGAACATTTAGGGTAGAAGTTGCTATTCCTAATAAGGATACTGCTATAAAACCTAATCTTACAGCAAAACTTAAAATCAATGATTATACTAATAAAAAAGCCATTTTAATTCCGCAAAGTATTATATCAGAAAATGCAGAAGGACAACAATATGTTTACACCATTACTAATAAGGTTGAAAATAAAGCTAGGGTAAAACGTGAGTTTATTGAAACAGGTAGAACTCAAGGCGACTATATTGAAGTACTATCCGGCATTGTAAATGACGAAGAAATTATTGATGAAGGTGCTCGTAGTGTAAAAGATGGTCAAGAAGTTAAAATTCTTGTAGTTGAATAAACTTGGAATTGCTGAGCAGATATAAATCCAGATTATACTAATTCCGTTTAATAACATTAAAAATCATCTTTTTTAAGAGGATGAAAAAAGACTAAAACCAATGACCAAAAATAAAAAGAATAAAAAAGTAAATAAGGAGTTTGGTTTATCCTCTTGGGCCATCAACAACAAAACAACCATGTATGTGTTGATTGCGCTAATATTATTTCTTGGTGCAAGTGCCTATTTTAGTATGCCAAGAGAAAGCTTTCCAGAGATTAAAGAAACTAAAATCTACATTAGTTCGGTTTACCCTGGAAACACAGCGGAAGATATTGAAAAACTCATTACAGACCCTATTGAAGACAAACTTAAAACGGTTAGTAATGTGGTTGAAATCACCTCAACCTCGCAAGAAGATTACTCCATTGTAATAGTTGAGTTTGATGAAAATATTCCTGTTGAAGCTGCAAAACAAAAAATTAAAGACGAAGTAGATTCGGAAACCTCAGGTGAAGATTGGCCAATATTTAATGGTGCTAAAGTGGAACCAAATGTTTTCGACTTAAGTATGTCTGAAGAAATCCCAATTCTTAATATTAATATCTCTGGAGAC
>ENA-UOYH01000412-UOYH01000412.1-marine-metagenome-genome-assembly--contig:-NODE-412-length-15808-cov-13.415994_pt1:0-10000 | contig 15808 bp, 13 predicted proteins | sample MGYA00238175_ERZ767261 | MGnify/ENA primary metagenome ERZ767261 (study PRJEB28946, sample SAMN06267185) | marine metagenome | isolation source: Columbia River Estuary | place: USA:Columbia River...
ATTTATCGCAAGTACGTCAACTTGTAGGTATGAGGGGACTTATGGCTGACCCTAGTGGTGAAATTATGCGTGTACCAATTAAAAAGAATTTTCGCGAAGGATTAACAATTACCGATTATTTAATGTCTGGTTATGGGGCTCGTAAAGGTATTGTTGATACGGCATTAAAAACAGCAAATTCAGGTTATTTAACCCGGCGTTTAATTGATATTGCGCAAGACATTATTATTAGAGAGAAAGATTGCTTAACATCTGCTTCATTTATAATTGATAACGATAATAAATTAGATAATGAGCAGATTATTGGTCGAGTCTTATCAAAACCAGTTTATGATCCAAAAACTCAAAAATTAATTGCTTCAGTTAATACACATATAACGTTAAAATTATTAAATATATTTAAACAAAAAGAAGTCCTAAAATTTCATATTCGTTCACCATTAACTTGTAGTTTATATCATTCTATTTGTCAAATGTGTTATGGATGGGACTTATCAAACCAAAATCTGGTTGATTTAGGAGAAGCAGTTGGAATTCTTGCTGGACAATCCATTGGGGAACCAGGAACACAATTAACAATGCGGACTTTTCATACGGGCGGTATTTTTACATCGGAAGCCCGACAACAAATCATTAGTCCAACAAATGGCATTATTAAATTTTCTAAAATTTTAAAGACAATTATATTACGGACAAATCGGGGGGATGACGTTTTAGTTACTAAAAATTCAGGATCATTAATTTTAATTCCTCAACAAAATGAGGAGAAAATTATCCAAATGGAATTATTACGAAATACAATGTTATTCGTAAAAAGTAATCAATATGTAAAAACAGCAACAATAATAGGTGAATTAATAAGTACAGAAAAACAAACATTAACAGAAAGAAAACCAATATTAAGTGCTACCGCTGGTGAAATCTTTATTCCGAAACTAAAAACTACTTCGAATTTAATTACTCAAAATAGACTATTATGGATTTTGTCAGGGCAAGTGTATCAAGCCCCAAGTAATTCTTTTTTAAATTTTTATACTGATCATAAAATTAATAAAAACAGTTATATTTTTAGAACAAAATTAATAAATCAATATTCTGGATATATTAAAGTTTTTGATAATAAAAAAAATGTATTAGAACCAAAAATTCAGATTACAAATGAAACCTATTTTTTAAAAAATACTTATGCTCAAAAAATTCGTAAACCGAGAAATAATAAAAATTATTTAATTAATTGGAATAATTCAAAATACTTAGTTATCTTAAAAGATTCAAGTTTAAAAAATTGGAAACGCTACAATAATTATAAACCTTTTGCGCTTTCATTTAATAATAAGTTTAAAACTTTAACTGGTGGGATAATGTATTATGATCAACGCAGTAAACAAAAACATGATACTATAACTAAACTAGTTTCTTATAATATACCTTATGAAATAAGTAAAGAATATTATGAAAAAATAAGTAAAGAGCATTATGAAATGTATTTAAAAAGTTTAGAAACTAAAATTGATAAAAATGGATTTATTTTTTATCAGAACTTTTTAAACTACCAAGATATGGAAAATATTTTTTTAAGATTAAAATTAAAAAAGAAAATTATTCATAATTCTTTAATTTGGCTTTCTGAAGAAACTTATAAATTAAATTGTGATAAAAACATTTTATTAGTAGAGAATGGTAATTTTATATCAAAAAACTTTGAAATTATTCCAAATATTATCTCAAAAACTGCAGGAATAATAAACGTTTCGCAAAAAAATAATATTATTGAAGAAATTGGAATTAAGGCAGGATTTGTTTATCAAGGTAAACAATTTGAACAATTAGACAAAAGTGTATATTATCCAGGCGAAATTATTTTTGATAATATTGAAATAATGCGGCCTTCTTTATGTGAACATATTACAACAAAAGCCAATAATCAATTACTAATTCGACCTTTTACTCTTTATGAAATTCCTAAAGAAAAAATTTTAAAAAAACTATTTACTAATAATAATAAATCAGAACTAATTTTTAATGTAACTAACAAAACTAATTACTTATATAAAACAAATCAAAAAATTAAAACATGTAATAGTATAAATTTAATTTCTCAAAGTATAAATTTAAAGTCTAAGAACTCATTACAAAATCAGATTACACTTGATTTAAGTAATTCTTTCAAAATGAAACGTTTAAATTTAAAAATTTTAGAGCAATTAGTATTTAATCAATATATCCCTGCACATTTAAAATATACAAATTTACAATCCTCTTTACTTGTTGAACCATCTCAGTTTATTGATTCTTATACAACTATAGGATATCTCGAATCGTATACTACGAATTCTTTAGAAATTGTAAAATTCAAATCAAAAAGTTTAAATAAAAAACAAGTTTTTTTAATATCTAATGATGATTGTATAACAGTTAAAAAAGAACAAGGAAAAAATAAAACTGTTAATGAATTAATAATTGATGATATTAAAGGAAATCAAACTGGAAAAGTTTTAATCGATAATGATAAATTTTTAACTATCCAAAAAGGACGTCCTTATTTTTTCCCAAACTGTAAAACTGATGATTCTAAAGAAAAAATTAATTTGCAATATAAATTATTAAACTTAAACAATAATATTTCTAATTATAATACTTTTTTAAATTATTATGATATTACTAAACGCTCAATAATAGAAAAATTAGATCCAAATAAGAAATCATATGGATTTAAAATTAAATTTTCAAAAATGTTTATGAAAAAAAATGGGAAATTTTATAGTTCTCCAATCCCGTTATTTTTAAACAATTTTTCATTAACAAAAGAAAATTTAAAAAAAAATCAAATAAATACTCTTAAAATTAAAAAAACGCAATTAAAAATTAAACAGTGTTTACCATTATTATTGAAAAGTTCGGATTTAGTTACGAATAAAATTAAAGAAAATGCCACATTTAATACTAATTTAACTGGGCTAAAATTTTTAAAATATCCTTTTAATAAATCAATCGGACTTCATTCAATAACCGAAGATTATTTTGAACAAGAAGTAAATAGTGTTTATTGTAAGAATGGTGAATTTATTGAAAAGGGTGAAGTCATTGGTTTGTTAAATTTTGAAAAAGAAATTACTGGAGATATTGTTCAAGGTTTGCCAAGAATAGAAGAATTACTAGAGGCACGAAAAAAGAAACCTACGAATAAACATTTAGCAACAAACCAAAAGAAAAGTTTATTAATTCAAAAAACAAGTATTGACTCGAGTTTTGAATTTCAAAAATTAGGAACAACAATAAAAGAAAATGATAAAATTAACCCCCATAATTTATTAAAAATTTACTTTAATTATTATGGAAGAAAAAAACAGTTCTTTTCGAATAAAGAAAAATTTACTATCTGTTACCGTTTAGCAAACAATTATGAAGCAAGTTATAAAACATTTAAGAAAATTCAGTTATTAATATTAAATGCTGTTCAATCAGTTTATCAATCACAAGGAGTTTCGATTGCAAATAAGCATTTAGAAGTAATTATTAAACAAATGACTACAAAAGTTTTAATTACTCATGAAGGACATACACCATTATTACCTCGTGAAGTAGTTGATTTATACCATATTCAATATATTAATCAAATTATTGAATCTCATAATAAACGTCCAGCCTATTATGTACCATTATTATTAGGAATTACAAAAGCTGCATTAAATAATCCAAGTTTTATCTCAGCAGCAAGTTTCCAAGAAACTACTCGTGTTTTAACAAAAGCTGCTATTGAAGGTAGAGTCGATTGGTTACGTGGTTTAAAAGAAAATATAATTATTGGACATTTAATTCCATCGGGAACAGGTTATCAAAGTTATACAAATTGTTTTAATTTAATTTCACACAATAAAACTGAAATTAATGTAGAAAAATTTAAAGTAAAAATCTAGAGTTATTTCTTTTCAATCTTCTAATGTTATTCTATACTAAACTAAACTACAATTATTTAATTAAGGAGTTATAAAATCTTATGGCTGATATTAATTTAGCCCAATTATTAGAAGCGGGTGTTCATTTTGGACACAAAGCTTATCGATGGAACCCAAAAATGTTTCCCTATATTTATACGGAACGAAATAATATCCATATTCTAGATTTAGTTCAAACAGCTCAATCATTAAAACGTGCAAATTCTTATGTTGCAAAAGCAGCTTCTGAAGAAAAAACATTTTTATTTATTGGAACAAAACGACAAGCCAGTGCTGTAATTGCTCAACAAGCAAATAGCTGTAATTCATATTATGTAAATCATAGATGGTTAGGTGGTATGTTAACAAACTGGGTAACATTAAAAAGTCGAATTGAGCGATTAAAAGCTTTAGAAGAACAAGAAGTAGATGGAATTTTTAATTTGTTACCAAAAAAAGAAGCATCATTACGTTTAAAAGAATTAGAAAAATTACGAAAACATTTAAATGGTGTTAAAAATATGACGAAATTGCCAGATGTAGCAATTATCATAGACCAAAAACGTGAAATGACTGCTATCCAAGAATGTCGTAAACTAAATATTCCTATTATTTCTATTTTAGATACTAATTGTGATCCTGATTTAGTAGATATTCCAATTCCTGGAAATGACGATGCTGTAAGATCAATTAAATTAATTTTAAACTCATTAACAGAGACAATTAATCAAAATAGATCGGTTTAAATATAAAAGTTTTTCTTTAAAATAATTTTGAATTTAGAGATAAAATATTTTATTTAAAATACGTTTAATTAATAAGAAAAAAAGTTTATCTAAATATAAACTCGTTTTCTTATTAATTAAAGATTATGTTAGTGAAACTTTTCCACCTGCAGCTTCAATTTGTGTTTTTGCTTCTTCTGCCGCATCTTTACCTAATGCTTCTTGAACCATTTTTGGTGCTGATTCTACAAGCTCTTTTGCTTCTTTTAAACCTAACCCAGTTAAAGTTCGAACAACTTTTAACACTGCAATTTTTTTATCAGCTGGAACTTCATCTAACATAACATTAAATTCTGTTTTTTCTTCTACTTCTTCAGCTGCTGCTGGCGCAGCTGCCATCATCATACCACCACCAGCACTTGCAGATGCATCAACACCAAAAGTGTCTTCAATTGCTGTTACTAATTCTGATGCTTCTAATAAAGTTAATGTTTTTAATTCTTCAACAATTTGAGTAATTTTGTCTGACATAAAATTTTTTATTTAAAATGTATATATATAGTTAATTTATAATTCTGCAATTAAATTTAAATCTAATTGGATAGATGGTCCCATACTAGCACAGATAAATAAACTTTTAAAGTATTTACCTTTTACACCACTAGGACGATTTTGTTCGATAGATTGATATAACGATGTTAAATTTTCAACTAGTTGATCTTTTGAAAAATTTGCTTTTCCAAAACTTACATGAACAACACCGGCTTTATCTGCTTTATATTCAAATTTTCCTTTTTTGAACTCAGATAAGGTTTCTGTTAAAGTTGTACTAACAGTTCCTGATTTTGGTGAAGGCATTAATCCTTTTGGACCTAAAACTCGACCAAGTTTTGCTAGTTTAGGCATCATATCTGGTGTTGCGACTAATAAATCAAAATTGATATTACCTTGACTAATATCATCAATTAATTCTTGACTTCCAACAATATCAGCCCCACCTTCTTTTGCCTCATTAAAATTTGCTTCGTTTGTTAAAACAGCAATGCACATAGATTTCCCTACCCCATGAGGTAAAGTTACAGTTGTGCGTAGTTGCTGATCTGCATATTTTGGATCAATGTTTAAATTAGCATGTAATTCAACAGATTCAATAAATTTAGCCGTAGCAGTTTCTTGAAGTAAAGTAATTGCTTCTTCTAAATTAGAATGAACAACATTTTTACTTTTTTTGAGGTTTTCATTTTGACGTCTGGATAATTTTCGCATATAATTTCTTTCTTAAAAACTTACAACTTAAATATTAATCTGTAACTGTAATACCCATATTTCGGGCAGTTCCTTCAACAATTCTTATCGCACTACTTATTTTAGTAGTATTCAAATCTGGTAATTTAATATTAGCGATTTCTTCTAACTGTGCTTTTGTTACTGATCCAACATTTACCCGATTTGGAGTTGACGAGCCTTTTTTAACTTTTGCAGCATTAGATAACAAAACTGATGCAGGCGGTGTTTTAAGAAGAAAAGTATAACTTCGATCTTCATAAACTGAAATTTCTACTGGAATAATAAGTCCAGCTTTTTCAGCTGTTCGCGCATTATATTCTTTACAAAAGGCTGCAATATTTACACCATGTTGACCTAAAGCGGGGCCTACAGGAGGAGCGGGTGTAGCTTTTCCAGCAGGTAACGCTAATTTAATCAATGCAGTTATTTTTTTTGCCATATAATTTTATTTTTATTTCTTGGTAAAATAGAGATATATAATTTTAACTTTAATTAATTAAAAGAAGATTTAACATTTGGTTTAAAGTTTTTACTTTTCATCATTCTTAAATCTTTACAATATTAATTAGTTACGGAAATTTTGAATAATTAAAATTCTATTTTTGAATAAACACCTCTTCTTTTTTAAGAGAAACGCGTCCTGAAGGACTTGAACCCTCGACATCTAATTTTGGAAACTAGCGTTCTACCAACTGAACTAAGGACGCACAAAAGTATTTTAATAAATATATCTTTAAAAGACAAGGTTTCTTATTTTATTCTAAGACAAAATCTAAATTTTAATGAATATGACAAAGTTTAATAATAAAGTACAATTTTCAATTTCAGATAACCCTTTACCCCATAATTTTGTAGCAGAAAAAATTATCTTAAGTTGTTTGTTAATTAATTACGAAGCAATTGAAGTTACAATAAAAACTGTTCGAGTTGAAACTTTTTATTTTATAAATCACCAAGAAATTTATAAAGCTATTGTAGAAATGTACCGTAAAAAACTCCCCGTAAATGTATTTTCAGTAAATGATTTTTTAAAAGAAACTGGTTGTTTAAATAAAATTGGCGGCACAAAAGTTTTGTTAGAACTTGTTAACCAAATTCCTAATTTAGTCTATTTAGAAGAATATATTCAATTAATTCAAGATAAATTTTTACGACGCTCTCTTATTAATTTAGGTTATAAAGCCATTAATTCAGCTTATATTACAAATATCCCGTTAGAAAAAATTTTAAATGATTTTGAAAAAAAGTCGTTCGAATTAACTAATGAATTAGTAGAAGAAAAAAAATTAACTACTGCGGAATTATTCTCAAGTATTTTTGTAGAATTAAAAGAAAAAGCGTTAAAATCTGAACTACCTGGGTTAGGTTCTGGGTTTTATGATTTAGATTCGCTAACCCAAGGTTTTCAAAAATCTGATTTAATTATTCTTGCTGGTCGACCATCTATGGGAAAAACAGCATTTGTTTTGAATATAACAGAAAATATCCTTAAAAAATATAAAGTACCAATACTATTTTTTAGTCTGGAAATGTCAAAAGAACAGTTAATATACCGTTTATTATCGAATGAAACGGGAATAAGCCAAACTCGTTTAAAAATTGGAAACTTATATAAAGAAGATTGGCAGGAATTAAAAGAAAGTATTCAAAATTACTCTCGTTTACCATTTTTTATTGATGACCAGGCAAATTTAACAACACAAGATATTCGTTCTAAAATAAAAAAAATATTATTTGAACAAAATAAAATTGGATTAATTGTTATTGATTATTTACAATTACTTTTAAATTCAAAATTAAAATCTGAAAATCGGGTTCAAGAGCTCTCTCAAATTACTAGGGAACTTAAAAATATTGCGAAAGAATTTCAAATACCAGTTATAGCACTGTCTCAATTAAGTAGGAATGTTGAAAGTCGGGTTAATAAACGGCCTGTTTTATCTGATTTACGTGAAAGTGGGTCTATTGAACAAGATGCCGATTTAGTCTTAATGTTATATAGAGAAAATTATTATAACCCAACGGCTGAAAAAAATGAAAAAATTACACCAGCTGAATTAATAATTGCAAAACACCGAAATGGCCCATTAGGTATAGTGACACTATCATTTCAAAGTGACCCCACTAAATTTTTTGATACTTTTAATAGTTAGTAATAAATGCCCAGATCCAGATTCGAACTGGAGACACGAGGATCTTCAATCCACTGCTCTACCAACTGAGCTATCCGGGCTTAATAATATTATACGATATTTTGGTTAAAATAACAATATAAATAAATAATACGAAAAAAAATTGAAATATTATATAGATGCATAATTTTTTATTTTAATCTATTTTAAAGTTTTAAAAACTTGAAATATATGATCGATAAAATAAATCACCAGTTTCTTTGATTCTCTAAATAATTTCTTATTTATACTCTTGACTTAATATTCAAGTAAAAACTTATCGTTACTTAAAATAATACTACTTATATTGTTATTTTAAGTAAAATGTAGTATAATATTTATTGGGTATAGTAATCAATATAATTTACTTAAAAAATCTAAATATGTCAGGATTGTAAAATAGCAGCATAAGATTCAAAAAGTAGATTAGTATTTTACTATACCTATCTAATGGATTCAAAGTTCTAATAATAAAAAGTTAAGATATTTTTAAAAAAAAGTTTTTTAAATTAAATACACAATTTTACAAAGTAACTGCTGGATAACTCTTTTATTATGATTAAGTTAATAATTTTAATAGGAATTCAATTTACTAGGTCATTCTAAATTAATTTTATATAAACGAGAAAACAAAAATAATCTATTTAACGAACTTTCGATTAATTTATCAGATAAACAAAAATTATTTTATATTTAATTTACAAAATTTTAAATTTAATCGGTACGCCATTACAAATCTCAGAAAGAAAATATTTTTTCGATAGTTGTATGGTATTAAATTCCTATATAATCTATATGAAAAAAATCAGAACAAAACTAGTGACCCAAATCACCCTTTGGAGAACCCATATAATGATATAAAATTAATCAAGTCTATACTCGATGAGATAGATAAATTATAGTACAATGAATTTTTTCCAAAAATACATTGTACTATAATTCAAGGTGATAACCGGGTCAAAAAAAAGTGTAAAAGGGTCACTTTTACACTTAAATGGGTCATAAAAATCACACAACGGGTCAAAAATTCATGGTAAAAACCGCATTTCCGGAAGGAAATGGGTCAATTAAACCCGTGTTTGACCGAAACAGTTGTTTCCGGCTTTTACTAATTAACCTAATATATATTATATATGAAAAAACCAATTAGTAAAACATCAGCTTTCATATCAGGAATATCTAGAGGAGGGAGAAGAAACCTCCCTCAGATAAGTGATAGACTTATGGCAGAAGTAAGAAGAGCAAGTAAGAACGAATTTGTTCCTTTTAAAAGAGCTGTAAAAGATCTTTTAATAGACGTAGGAGAATATAAATTAAGATCGGCTGTGCAAAGTATTCTAGTAGGAGGTAGACTTAAAACAGATATAGCAACTGTGTCAAGAGACGGGTTGGGATTTGACGACACAGGTCTGGTTAAAATAGTAAGCGAATTTCAAAGTAGGCCAATTGCTCAGTATTCTCCAAACAGAGAAAGCATATGCGTAAAAAGACATAGATATAAATTACATCTAAATAAACAACCAGCAGGAAAATTTAAAACCTTGCCGCATGGGTATAGAAAGGTAAAGAGAGTATTATTCGATACCAAAACTGATTGTCAAAGAGTAGAAGACAGATTAGATTTAACGACAAAATCGGGCTTTAATGAAAGCATTGTTGATATTATGAGTAGAGATACTACTGTAACGATGGAAGACCTTTTCCTATTAACAAATTGCGATAGGATTATAGAAGAAGAAAAAGAAGCAAAAAAGTCCCGTGTTTGTTTGAAACAGCTTGGGCAGGTTAATTTAAGTATATTTTTTCTATTAGTTTTGGATAGGCTAGAAATACAGCATCCTAAAGTTTTGTCTAACGGTCATAGTTAAGAAATAAAAAATTG